>Ga0209124_10000263_pt1 | contig 35399 bp, 20 predicted proteins | sample BarGraIncu01122A_FD_184502 | JGI IMG/M metagenome (GOLD analysis project Ga0209124, IMG submission 184502) | Arctic peat soil microbial communities from Barrow, Alaska - Barrow Graham LP Incubations 011-22A (SPAdes) (version 2) | ecosystem: Environmental > Terrestrial > Soil > Wetlands > Peat...
GACGCATTCGTAAAGATATTTTTCAGGTACAGGGATCCATTTCCCGAACGTTGAATTCTATTCTTCGTCAGGCACAAGCCGATGGATACGTGGAAAAAGATGTAGCACCTACCATGCGCGAAGGTCGTTTGGTAATACCTGTTTCGCCGGCGTTTAAGCGCAAGGTAAACGGTATTGTACACGATGAATCAGCAACCGGTAAGACCGTTTTTATTGAGCCTACACAAGTGGTGGATGCCAATAACCGTCTGCGTGAGTTGGAAGGTGAGGAGCGACGTGAGATTATCCGTATTTTGGTGGAGTTCACCAACTTTGTTCGTCCGCATTCCGAAGAGATTTTTGCTTCGCAATATTTCCTCGGCTGGATCGATTTCCTACGAGCCAAAGCTCTTTTTGCTATCGAGATAAAAGCCATTAAACCTCGTGTTGACGACTGTTGTCAGCTTGAATGGGCAAAAGCCGTACATCCATTACTATTCCTTTCGCTCAAAAAACAAGGAAAAGAAATCGTGCCGCTGGACATTGTGTTGAATGAAAAACAACGCATTTTGCTTATTTCGGGTCCGAATGCCGGTGGTAAATCGGTATGTCTGAAAACGGTGGTGCTGTTGCAATATATGATGCAGTGCGGTTTGTTGGTGCCTCTTCACGATAGCAGTCGCGCCGGTATTTTTGATCGCTTGTTTATTGATATTGGCGATGAACAATCCATTGAAAATGATCTTTCAACCTATAGTTCACACTTGCTGAACATGAAGTTTTTTATCAAGAATAGTAATGCTAAAACGCTATTGTTGATTGATGAATTTGGAACGGGTACCGAACCAATGATTGGTGGTGCCATTGCCGAAGCAACGCTGGAACGCTTTAATCGGAACGTGGCCTTTGGAGTTATCACCACCCACTATACTAATCTTAAACATTATGCAGAAGATGCTCCGGGAATTGTAAATGGAGCCATGCTGTACGACCGTCAGCATTTGCAACCGCTTTTTCAGTTGAGCATTGGTAATCCGGGAAGTTCGTTTGCTATTGAGATAGCCCGTAAGATTGGTTTACCCGAGGATTTGATTGCTGAAGCAGCAGATAAAGTAGGAGCGGAGCATCTTGATTACGACAAGCACTTGCAGGACATTGTGCGCGATAAACGCTACTGGGAGAACAAGCGTCAGCAAATTCGACAGAAGGAAAAGAAACTGGAGGAAACACTCGAAAAATATGAAGCTGAGCTAAGTAGTATTGACCGTCAACGCAAGGAAATCACTACCAAAGCAAAGGATGAAGCCCGCAATTTACTGTCGGATGCCAATGCTAAGATAGAGAATACCATCCGTCAGATAAAGGAGGCGGATGCAGAGAAAGTGCGCACCCAAGCGGTGCGAAAGGAGTTGGATGATTTTAAAAAGAAAATTACCCATGAACCGGAACAGGGTAGTGACAGGTCGCGACCTGTCCAACAACCCAAAATTGTTGCCAATAAGGACAGGTCACGACCTGTCCCTACGCCAAATATTGAACATGAAACCTTGAAAATCGGCGCCAACGTTCGCATGAAAGGTCAAACTGCAACTGGTGTTATTCTGGAAATGCAGGATAAGCAAGCAGTGGTGGCTTTTGGTAATCTGAAATCGACGGTGAAGTTAGCTCGGTTAGAGGCTATCAGTAATAATCAGTTGAAAAAGGAAGCGCGTAAATACGAATCCATTATGAGCACCAGCACCGACGAAGTGCGTCAACGAAAACTGACCTTTAGCTCCGAGATGGACGTGCGCGGTATGCGCGGTGATGAAGCATTGCAGGCGGTTATGTATTTTATCGACGATGCCATCATGGTGGGCGTGTCGGGTGTTCGCATATTGCATGGAACGGGTACTGGCGCTTTGCGTCAAATGATTCGTCAATACCTTGCAACGATTCATGGTGTTAAAACCTTTCGCGATGAGCACATTCAATTTGGTGGTGCGGGAATTACGATTGTGGAGTTTGAGTGAAATAACCCTCTCACACTTGAATGAGATAAGATCAGACCGCAATAGATACACTTCCACAGGTAAAAAATAGATTTCACGCCCAATCGGATGTGAAATCTATTTTTTTTTGTGTTCTGAATGTCATATTTCTAACTTATAGAAAACAACTAATTATTGCAAGGTTTTTACTTCTTGTCTAGCTGTCCGAAAACCCGTTTCAATAAGTCGCTTACGCGGGCGGTAGGGTTAGTGCGTATGTCTTTTTCGGCTTCGGCCACTTTCAGGAACAATGCGTCCAATGCTTTTTCAGTTACATAATTCTCAAGGTTGACATTCACTTGTTTGAGTCCCGCTATTCTTCCCATTGGTGTTTTGGCTGCCGAATTAAATCCTGAGCTCAGTGTATTCCATGTGTCGGTGGTGGATGCATTGGCAACCAATGGTTTGCTGAGTGATGCTCTTACTTTTGGAGCAAATGCGGCTTGAAGCTGGGAGTACGTATTCTTGCGTAGAAACTCAGTAGCGGCATTATTTGCTCCAAACAAAATTCCCATGCCATCTGTCAGGCTCATGTTTAAAATAACATTTTTAAATATCGGAGTTGCTTCTTTTACTGCATCTTCGGCCGAGCGATTGATTGATAGCACAGCTTTATCCACTAACGCTTGTCCACCGGGAACCAGTCTGATATTATCGATAATTGGTTGTGCCTCTTTAGGAAGTAATAGCTTTAAAGCTGCATCTTTATAGAATCCATCTTGTACGCCCAAATGATTTACCGCTTGTTCTATACCTACATTGAGAGAACTCTTCAAGCCCGAAACAGTTTCGGCATTGGTAACCGGTAAGTTTGAAGTGGCGGTTGTTTGAAGTTGAGAAGCAATCTTTGATAGTTGAGCACACGAAGAGAGTGAAACGCAAAGTGCTGTAAGTAGGATTATTTTTTTCATAGGGATGCTGTTTTATTCGAATTGTTTAAAGCACAAATTTACTGTTTTTTTCGGATACAAAGATGTACTAAATAATTAAAGAAGTGCAAGAACATTTTATTTTTTTGAGCGTTTATACTCATACGTAACAGACTGTGAATAATGTAATCATTTAAAAAATAAATAAAACATGAGTAAAATTGAAAAAATTGTGGCTCGCGAAATTCTTGATTCGCGTGGAAATCCTACTGTAGAGGTAGATGTGTATTTGGAATCGGGCGTAATGGCACGTGCTGCTGTTCCTTCGGGAGCTTCAACCGGCGAAAATGAAGCCATTGAATTGCGCGACGGTGACAAAAAACGCTATCTGGGCAAAGGAGTTTTGAAAGCTGTAGCCAATGTAAACGATAAAATTGCACCTGCATTAATCGGCATCAGTGCATTGCAACAACGCGCTATCGATAAACTTATGATTCAGTTGGATGGCACAAAAACAAAATCAAACCTGGGTGCTAATGCTATTTTAGGTGTTTCGTTGGCAGTAGCCAAAGCAGCTGCAGCGTACTTGGATATGCCTCTTTATCGTTATATTGGCGGAACAAATACTTTTGTATTGCCGGTACCAATGATGAATATTATCAACGGTGGATCGCACTCTGATGCTCCCATTGCCTTTCAGGAATTTATGATTCGTCCTATCGGTGCCAAATCGTTTAGCGAAGGTTTACGTATGGGCGCTGAGGTTTTCCATTCATTGAAAAAAGTACTTCATGATCGTAACCTGAGCACATCTGTAGGCGACGAAGGTGGTTTTGCACCTGCTTTGGATGGTACTGAAGATGCGTTGAAATCAATTATCACAGCTATCGAAAAAGCCGGTTACAAAGCCGGTAGCGATGTTACGATTGGATTAGACTGCGCTGCTTCGGAATTTTATAAAGATGGTATCTACGATTATTCTAAATTTGAAGGACCAAATGGTGCTAAACGAACTTCAGCTCAACAGGTAGAATTCCTGGCCGACCTGGTTGCTAATTATCCTATTGATTCTATCGAAGACGGTATGAATGAAGGAGACTGGGATGGTTGGAAACTATTGACTGAAAAATTGGGTAAGAAAATTCAGTTAGTGGGCGATGACTTATTCGTGACTAATGTTGAATACCTGAAAAAAGGAATCGATTTGGGATGCGCTAACTCGATTTTGATCAAGGTAAACCAAATTGGTACATTGTCCGAAACACTGGATGCTATCGAGATGGCTCACCGTGCCGGTTATACTTCAGTCACTTCACACCGCTCGGGCGAAACAGAAGATGCTACCATTGCCGATATTGCAGTGGCTACCAACTCCGGTCAGATTAAAACAGGTTCGTTGAGCCGCTCGGATCGTATGGCAAAATACAATCAATTGCTTCGTATCGAAGAAGAATTGGGAGATTTGGCCGTTTACGGATTTAAGAAATAATGGGTTGAAATGCTGTCATAAAACTGACATTTTTTCACGAATAACAAGAAAGCCACCTGACAAAAGGGTGGTTTTTTTGTTCGTTTTAATTGCAACTTTTCAGAAATAAAACTTGGCTCGTTAATGCTCGTTAATCGACAAAAAATAGCTGTTAATAAATTTCAAAAAACGTGCTACCATTGACTTGTAGGTATAAGTTTTGATTATTTTCGCATCGAAAAAATAATTTCAAACAGATAATAATCAACTTAGTGATAAATCCTAAAAACAAAGAAAAATGAACCTATCAAAACGAATGAGAATGCTCGGCTTTTTTGGGATAGTCGTAGCCGTAAGTATAGCTACTAATTTGACTACAAATTACATTGCCAATAGACACGAAGATGAAAATGGTTTTAGTAATGCCAAAGTTCCCGCGTCGTATGCCCGGTTTGCAAATGCAACCAAAGGCATTGAAACTGATTTCACTGTCGCTGCGGAACTGTCCATTCACGCAGTAGTTCACGTAAAAGTAAAAATGCCAATGACACAAATGTCATATGGTGGTTTTGGAGATGATCCTTTTTTTTGAATACTTCTTTGGGTCTCAACAGCGAAAACAGCAACAACCCAAAGATGTACCTATGCAAGAAGGTTCTGGTTCGGGAGTGATTATTAGCAATGATGGTTATATTGTAACGAATAATCACGTAATTGATAAATCTTCGGAAATAGAAGTGACATTGAATGATAAGCGTACATTTAAGGCTAAATTGATTGGTACCGACCCTAATACAGATATTGCTTTGATAAAGATTGATGCAAAGGACTTACCTGTAATTACATTTGGCAATTCGGATGAGTTGAAAGTGGGCGAGTGGGTATTGGCTGTTGTAAATCCGTTTAATCTGGCTTCCACAGTTACAGCAGGTATTGTAAGTGCTAAAGCTCGCTCTATCGACATTTTGAATACACAAATGAAAATTGAATCGTTTATTCAAACCGATGCTGCAGTGAATCCGGGTAATAGTGGTGGTGCTTTGGTGAATACGCATGGTGAACTGATAGGGATAAATACCGCTATTACTTCTCAAACAGGCTCGTATGCCGGTTATGCATTTGCTGTTCCGGTAAGTATTGTGCAAAAAGTAGTAGCTGATATTAAACAGTTTGGAGTGGTGCAGCGTGCCGTTTTGGGTGTTGAAATTAGCAATATTGATGATAAACTGGCTAAAGACAAGAACCTGAAAACAATGGATGGAGCTTATGTTGGCAAAGTTGTTGATCAGAGTGCTGCCAAAGTTGCCGGGGTTAAGGAAGGTGATGTTATCAATAATGTGAACGGTGTGGCGGTGAAATCGGTTGCGGAATTGCAGGAACAGATTGGTCGCTATCGTCCATCCGATAAAATTACAATTGATGTATTGCGCAATAATTCAGTGTTGAAATTGGATGTGGTTTTGAAAAACAGACAAGGCAATACCGATGTTGTTACCTCGCAGTCGAGCTCTGAAGTGTTAGGAGCTACTTTTGTGCCGGTTGATGCAAAGACGAAAGAGAAATACCAACTGGAATATGGTGTGGAAATAAAGTCGCTTTCAAAAGGGAAATTGGCTGAAGCCGGACTTAAGCTGGGTTTTATTATCTTGAAACTGAATAATGAAGTTGTAAGATCGGCAGAAGAAATTCAATCGGCGTTTGATGCAGCTATGAATAATGGCGAAAAAGAAACGGTGCTTTATATTGCCGGAATTAGCAGTCGGACAGGTAAGATTGGCTATTATGCTATAGATCTGGCTGATTGATGTTGGGTTAGTTCAGTCTTTTAATTATATGACAAATTCAATTCTATTGGGTTTGTCATATTTTTTTAATCTTATCAACAAAGTAAAACAATTTGAAATCTAAAGCGTTAGTAATAAAGAATAGTCTAAGTTGAACGGTATGTTTTTTTAGAGATCCATTGTTTGTAGTTGTAGTTGTTTTGTTAAACAAGATTACAATAAACAATTATTTTATTTTAAACATACTATCTGCTAATCTATTAAGCATAGAAACAAACGATGTGCAAGATTTTAGATTTTTCGCTTTGACAAGTCGAAAAAAATAAGTACTTTTGCAAGCTAATTTTGATTCATTAAATGAGACAATTAAAAATTACCAAATCGATCACGAATCGTGAAAGTGCATCTCTTGATAAGTATTTACAAGAGATTGGACGTGAAGACCTTATTACTGTAGAAGAAGAAGTTGAATTGGCTCAACGGATACGTGCAGGTGACAGGATTGCGTTAGAAAAACTTACACGAGCTAATTTACGTTTCGTTGTGTCGGTAGCTAAACAGTACCAAAACCAAGGCCTAAGTCTTCCTGATTTAATTAATGAAGGAAATCTTGGATTGATTAAGGCTGCCGAGAAATTTGATGAAACACGTGGATTTAAGTTTATTTCTTATGCCGTATGGTGGATCCGTCAATCTATTCTGCAAGCATTGGCTGAGCAATCTCGTATTGTACGTTTACCATTGAATCAGGTTGGTTCGTTAAATAAAATCAACAAAGCTTTCTCAAAATTCGAGCAAGAAAACGAACGTCGCCCTTCACCTGAAGAGTTAGCCGACGTGTTGGATATTCCTGTAGAAAAAATTGCCGATACAATGAAAGTTTCGGGTCGTCACATTTCAGTGGATGCACCGTTTGTTGAAGGTGAAGACAACAGTTTGTTGGATGTAATGATCAATGATGATTCTCCCAATGCTGACCGTGCTTTGATCAACGAATCACTCTCTAAAGAAATTGAACGTGTTTTGATTTTTACTTTGTCGGACAGAGAACGAGATATCGTAAAAAAATTCTTTGGACTGGGCATTCCGGAAATGACGCTTGAGGAAATTGGAGATGAATTTGGTTTAACACGTGAACGTGTACGTCAGATTAAAGAAAAAGCGATTCGCAAATTGAGACCGAATGCTAAAAGTAAATTATTGAAAAGCTTTTTAGGATAATCCGAACGATAGTACGATTACTTAAATTTGAATATAAAGCAACTCGAAAGGGTTGCTTTTTTTATGCAAACAAGTCTGAATATTAGCTGGTAGTCCGAAAAATAGAATAGAGCTGCAAAATTCCTTTTGCAGCTCTATTCTATTATAAATCAAATGGACTTTTTATCCTAACTTTGCATCTAAATTGCGTTTCAAGGCAGCTAAGAAACCTTCGGTGCTGAGGTAGTTATCGCTAGTAACACTTTCGCCATGGATAAGAACCGCTAAATCTTTGGTCATTTCTCCGGCTTCAACGGTTTCGATACAAACAAGCTCCAGCTTTTCGCAGAAGTTCAGCAATGCGGCGTTATCATCTAGCTTGGCTCTGTGCATCAATCCACGTGTCCATGCAAAAATAGAAGCAATCGGATTAGTCGATGTTGATTTTCCTTGTTGATGTTGACGGTAGTGGCGGGTTACAGTCCCGTGAGCGGCTTCTGCTTCTACTGTTTTTCCATCGGGGGTAACAAGTACTGACGACATTAACCCTAATGAACCAAAGCCTTGCGCTACCGTATCCGATTGAACGTCGCCATCATAGTTTTTGCATGCCCACACAAATCCACCATTCCACTTCATGCACGAGGCAACCATATCGTCAATCAAACGGTGCTCGTAAGTGATGCCTGCTTCTTTATAGGCAGACTGAAATTCTTTTTCGTATACTTCCTGAAAAATATCTTTGAAGCGTCCATCGTAAGCTTTTAGAATTGTATTTTTTGTAGAAAGATACAATGGCCATTTTTTCTCTAATGCAACTTGAAAAGATGAGCGGGCAAAGCCATAGATGGATTCGTCGGTGTTGTACATAGCCATTGCTACGCCGTCGCCTTCGAAGTTGTATACTTCCCATTCTTTTGTCTCGCCTGCTTCGTTGGTAAAGGTCATTTTCAGCGTTCCTTTGCCTTTAATTACAGTGTCGGTGGCTTTGTACTGATCGCCAAATGCATGACGTCCAATAACGATTGGTTTTGTCCAACCCTGAACGTAACGCGGAACATTACTCATCACAATCGGCTCGCGGAATACCGTACCACCAATAATATTACGAATAGTTCCATTTGGAGATTTCCACATTTTTTTCAATCCAAATTCTTCAACCCGCGCTTCGTCAGGCGTAATGGTTGCACATTTGATGCCGACATTGTATTTATTGATGGCGTTTGCCGAGTCAATAGTGACCTGATCATTCGTTAAATCACGGTTCTCAATGCTTAAATCATAATACTTGATATCCAGATCGAGATAAGGAAGGATAAGTTGTTCTTTGATAAATGCCCAAATAATTCGGGTCATTTCATCACCATCAAGTTCAACGACGGGATTTGTTACTTTTATTTTTTGCATGTCTAATATGAATATATATTTCTAGGGTCGAAAATCAAATTGATTTCGACCCTAGAAATATGTTATAAGATTATCTGTCTTTCAATGGGATAAATGTTTTGCACTCGCCTACGTTTTTGTACGCCGGACGGATAATTCGTTTGCTTGCAAAGTTCAATTCTTCAATCCGATGAGCTGTCCAACCTGCTACACGTGACATAGCGAACATTGGTGTGAAAATTTCGCTTGGTAAACCGATAGCATCATACACGAACCCAGAATAGAAATCAACATTCGTACAAACTTGTTTGTTGATACCATCTCCTTTAAATGTCATAAATGCATTCACTGAACGTTCGTCAAGCAATTCTAAGAAAGCAAATTCTTTTTCAAGCCCTTTTTCAACAGCCATGGAGCGTGCCATTTCTTTTAGTAAAAGTGCTCGTGGATCGGAAACAGTGTAAACAGCGTGACCAATGCCATATATTAAGCCACTTTTATTATATGCTTCTTTATTCAACATTTTTTTCAAATAGGCATCGATTTCTTTTACATTTGTCCAGTCCTTGATAGCTGTTTTCAAATGTTCGAACATTTGTACCACTTTTATATTTGCGCCACCATGCAAAGGTCCTTTTAAAGATCCTATACCTGCAGCAATAGCAGAATAGGTGTCTGTTTGAGTAGAGCTAACTACACGTACAGTAAATGTAGAATTGTTACCACCACCATGGTCGGCATGTAGAATAAGCGTTAAGTCAAGAATTTTTACATCTAATTCGGTATATCTTCCCGGACCTTTCATCATATACAGAAAGTTTTCTGCATAGGACATATCTTCTTTTGGATGACGAATATGCAAAGAACGACCTTGTTGACTGTGGCGAAGAATATTAAATGCGTATGCAACAATAGTTGGGAATTTTGCAATCAAATCAATGGATTGACGAATCAAATTGTCGCGTGAAATATCATCAGGATTCGAATCGAATGTATACATCTCCAGTACACTACGCGATAAAATATTCATAATATCTTGACCTTCTAGGTCAAGAATGTTCATTGTGGCTTTTTGAGCCAATACCATCCCATCTACTAGCAGTTTCGAAAAAGCTTTAAGCTCATCAGCATCCGGTTGGTAGCCCGAAAGTAATAAGAATGCAGTTTCTTCGAAGCCTAAGCGGTATTCAGACTGAAATCCATGAACTAAATCTTCAACATCTATGCCTCTGTAAATCAGTTTGCCAGGAACGGCTTTCAGACCACCTTCGGGTAGCTTTTCGTACCCAACAACATTACCTACTTTTGTTAATCCAACTAATACGCCAGAGTGATCTTCGTTTCTTAGTCCACGTTTCACATTGAATTGAGTGAATAATTCTTTGTCGATCCGACTGGTGGTTTTAATCGTTTCCGATAATTTGTAAATTAAATAATCTTTTTCCATGAACTTAGATTTTATATTTTTTGTATTGGTCTGTTTTTTGTTTAACACAGCGATTGGTCTTTTTGTTTTGTGAATGAAAATTTTTTTTGACTTTTATTTATTCATTGCATTTAATGCACTCCCAGCTTTAAACCAACCAATCTGAACCTGATTGTAAGTATGTATCACTTCAAATTTATCAGTTGTTCCATCGCTATGAAGTAGCTCTACAAAAAGATTTACACTTGGTGTAAAACTTGTCAGCCCGAGGATGTTAATCTGATCATCTTCCCGAACTTTATCATAATCATTTTTATCGGCAAAAGTCAATGCTAACATGCCTTGTTTCTTTAAGTTCGTTTCGTGAATACGGGCAAATGATTTTACCAAAATGGCTTTTACGTTCAAGAAGCGGGGCTCCATGGCAGCGTGCTCACGACTCGAACCTTCACCATAGTTTTCCTCTGCAACTACTACAGAGCCAATTTGCTGTGCTTTGTATTTACGAGCCAATCCGGGTACCGTTAGATACTCTCCGGTTTGCGCATCGAGAACAGTGTTTGTTTTGTCGTTGAATGCATTCACCGCACCAATAAGCATATTGTCGGAAATATTGTCGATATGTCCTCGGAATTTTAGCCATGGTCCGGCCATCGAGATATGGTCGGTGGTACATTTTCCTTTCGTTTTGATGAGTAACGGTAATGCTTTGTAGTCCTTACCATCCCAAGGAGCGAAAGGTTGAAGAATTTGTAACCGTTTCGATTGTACGTCGATGTTAATTTTGATATCCTTCGAATCTGCTGCCGGGGCAATATAACCTGCGTCTTCAACCGCATAACCTTTTGGGGGTAATTCCAAACCTGTTGGTTCTTGCAGTTTTACACTCTCGCCTTTTTCATTGATTAATGAATCGGTCAAAGGGTTAAAACATAAATCACCCGCAATGGTCATAGCTGCTACCACTTCGGGCGAACCGATAAAGGTATGGGTGTTTGGATTGCCATCGGCACGTTTAGCGAAGTTGCGGTTAAACGAGGTAATGATAGAGTTTGCGCGCTCAGGGTTGTCTGTTTCGCGTTTCCATTGGCCGATACATGGTCCGCAGGCATTTGCCATAACGATACCACCTACGGATTCGAATTCGGCCAGGACACCGTCGCGTTCGGCAGTATAGCGCACCTGTTCCGAACCCGGATTAATGATAAATTGAGCCTGAACTTTTAGTCCGTCTTCTTTTGCATTTTTTACAACCGATGCGGCACGGGTCAAATCCTCGTATGAAGAGTTGGTACATGAACCAATCAGTCCGACTTCCATTTTTTGAGGATAGCCTTTCTCTTTTACCGCTTTGGCAAATTCAGAGATTGGATAAGCCAAATCAGGTGTAAATGGACCATTGATATATGGTTCTAATTCGCTCAGATTTATTTCGATTAAGCGATCGTAATATCTTCCCGGTTCGGCAATGACTTCCTCGTCTGCTTGAAGATGTTCAATTATGTTTTTTGCAGCATTGGCTATTGAACTCCGCCCCGTTGCATTGAGATAGGCTATTGATTTTTCGTCGAATGGAAACAGGGAAGTGGTAGCACCCACTTCTGCACCCATGTTACAAATAGTTCCTTTTCCTGTGGCTGATAATGACGCTGTTCCTTCACCGAAATACTCAATTATAGCATTTGTTCCACCTTTTACGGTGAGAATTCCTGCCAGTTTCAGAATTACGTCTTTTGGAGAAGCCCAACCCGAAAGTTTTCCGGTAAGTTTAACGCCAATGATTTTTGGCATTTTAAGCTCCCATGGCATTCCGGCCATAACATCCACTGCATCGGCACCACCAACTCCAATGGCAATCATACCCATACCACCTGCATTTACGGTGTGTGAGTCGGTACCAATCATCATTCCACCCGGAAAAGCATAGTTCTCGAATACGACCTGATGAATAATACCCGCACCCGGTTTCCAAAAGCCAATGCCAAATTTATTCGAAACCGCACTTAAGAAATCATATACTTCACGGTTGGTTTCGTTGGCCGTTTTTAAGTCGGTTTTAGCCTCAATATGTGCCTGAATTAAGTGATCGCAATGAACGGTTGACGGTACAGCTACTGTTTGTCTGCCCGAATTCATTAACTGCAACAAGGCCATTTGTGCCGTTGCATCTTGCATAGCCACACGGTCGGGCGAAAAATTGACATAATCTATTGCTCTACTATAATTGTCAATAGGTTCATCTGTTGCTAGATGAACGTACAGAATCTTCTCGGTAAGGGTGAGTGGACGCTGAAGTTTATTCTTTATTTGACTTATTCTTTCGGGGAAGGATGCGTAAACACGCTGAATCATTTGTTCATCAAAAACCATATTTCTGTATTTTTAATCAAATTGTAATTATTTCAATTGCAAATGTAATGAAAAATAACTTTGGCGGGCGTTCTCAAAGTGCTTTTCTTTGATTTTAAACAAATGATTTTGTAAAATGTTCAATACAATTTGTAAAAAAGTAGGAAATATTCCAATAATATGCAAGTTAATTCTCTAAATTACGAGTAAGAGTAATTTAAATGCATATAAATGCAAATATAACAATTTTGATGACTAATATTATACAAAATTTAAATGTTATTTTGAATGAAACCAGGTAGCTTTATGCCACAATGATTCAAGTGGACCTTGCTTGTGTTTTGCAAGCCATAAATAGCAGAACGCCCATTGGAAAATGACCAGTGCGATACCGATGAGAATTGAATAAGAAGCTCCGGTGTATTTGTATAAGCCAAGTCCAAAGCCATAATAAATGCAAGAACCCAGAATGGATTGCATGATGTAATTCGTTAAACTCATTCTCCCAAACGGTGAGAATAGGTTAAGGCTTCTCTTAGAACTGCTTAACTGTTGGAAAAGCAATACAAAACAAGCTACCAGTATGAGCATAAATGAAAGGTTAGACCATGAGGTGAAAATGGTGATGAGTGGTCGGCGTACAGCTTCGCTACTTATCCAATGACCCAGGCCATTCTTGGTGATATAAAATGGAATAAATGCAATGGTTGCAAACATCAATACTTTAAACCAGAATAATTTACTGTCGTTTGATAATACAAAAACTTTTTTTCTTCCGGCCAGCATACCGAGCATAAAAAGTGCTGCTGTTTGGAATACACGCCCATTTTCCCAAGTCCAGTTCAGTACACCAATTTTTCCGTTGGTGAGGTTGCCATAAACCGTAGCCCAAAAGGATTCGCCGGGAATGTATTCGCCCATTTTACCAAAATACTGCCATGAAACAGGGTTTGCCATAACGGTATGAGGATGAAAAAGTCCAACCACAAAGTTATACCACTCGTAGGGTTGCAACATTAGAATAATGGCTGTAATTAATATGGCTTTGTTGCTCAATTTGGCCACTGGAATAAGTGAAAAGCCTATGATAGCGTAAATGAATAGTATGTCGCCCTCGAAGAAGCAGGAGTTGATAAAGCCAAATACCAGCAATAATACCATACGCCACGCAAAACGTCCACGGAAGTCTTTTCCTTTCTGCGCTTGGTTATTGAATTGGATAAAAAATGTAAGACCGAAAAGAAGTGCAAAAATGGCATAGGACTTCCCACCAAACATGAAAAACAAGGTGTCCCATATTCCTTTGTCCAATGTTACCATCCATGCCGGTAGGTTTGGAGGGGTAAAATAGAAGTCGAAATGTTCTATATTGTGCAATAAAAGTATAGAAACGATGGCAAAGCCCCGCAAGGCATCAACAACGTGGAGGCGGGCTGGAGAAGATACGGACATATTTTATTTTTTTTCGACAAATTTAGAATAAAAATACGAATATTCCAATAGTTGAGCTATTGAAATATTCGTATTAGTTTTGAACGAAAAATAGGTTATTAATCTTCTAAATGCCCAAACTTACCGTTGTTTAAATCTTCGTAGGCCTGCATAATATCTTCCTTGTAATTCATCAGAAACGGACCGTAAGGAACTATTGGTTCGTCGATAGGTTTTCCGCTAAGTACTAATACAACAGTGTCTTCCGGAGCCTTCATAATAATATCTGTTCCTTTGTTTGCAAATAGCACAAAATGATCGGCATGTACTGTTTTGTCGTTTATAATGGCGGTGCCTTCTATAACCATGAAGCCGGTATTGAAGTCTTCGGGTAGAGAAAAAATGACGTTTGCTCCCTTTTTTATACGCACATTATACATTTCGATGGGTGTATATGTTGATGCAGGTCCTTTTGTTCCGTTATAATCACCGGCTATTACCTCCACCACTCCCTGAGAGTTGGGTAATAAGTATTGTCCAAATTTATCGTGCTTTATCCCTTGATATTTGGGTGTACTCATTTTATATTGGGCAGGGAGGTTCACCCATAGTTGTACCATTTGAAAGGCTCCACCGGTTTTACTCCATTCTTTTTCGTGATATTCTTTGTGTAATACACCCGAAGCAGCAGTCATCCATTGCACGTCACCTTCGCCAATCACGCCACTGTTCCCGGCACTGTCGTGATGTGCCACTTTGCCTTTGTAAGCAATGGTTACGGTTTCGAACCCACGATGAGGATGTACCCCAACGCCACGTGGCGTATCGGTTGGTGGATAGTCAACCTTGGCGCCATAGTCCAGTAAAAAGAACGGGCTCATGCGTTTTAATCCTATGTATTTAGTGCCCGGAAAAAAATTATTGACCCGAAATCCGTCACCCACCATGTGCGGAGCGGGCGGTGCAATAATTTGTTCAATGGTTTTGAAATTTTTCATCGTTTGTTCTTTTTGACAATGAAACAATTCACTCAGAGATTGGTTCGGTGTGGTTTGAATTTTCAAAGCAGTTCGGTTCAATTCTTCCGAATTAACCCGAACTGCTTTGAAAAAAATGATTGAATACAGAATTGACTTTATCTTACCGGAACAATTTTTATTTGCCCTGATTTTAATGTTGTATTTATAGCCTGGATAGTTATTGTTCCCGCTTTATTGTCGGCCTGAAGGAGAATAGTAGCAATCCCGGCTTCGGCTTTGATAGGATTCTCGCCTATCAATTTACCATTCCCATTTAGCTTAAATTGTATGGAAGCATTCGATTCGGGTACCGGATTACCTTTAGCATCACACACAATGGCGTAAACAAATACGGCATCAGCACCATCGGCTTTCAACGATTTTCCACTTTTGTCGTACGAAAGTTTAATGTACGCTGGTTCGCCCGAGGTAGTTACAATGTCTTGTTTTACTTCTTTCCCATTGATATAACCAATTGCTTTTAGTTGTCCGGCTTCGAATTGTTTAGTGTCAAAGATAAAAGGAGGATAAGGTAATTGTTCCGAAAGAACATTCCGTTGGGGCTTCTTTTTCTCTATCAGTTTGTCATTCAAATAAAGTGCTACTTCCTCGCAATTGGAGTAAACTTTTACATTACGGAAATCGGAAGTTGCGTTCCAGTTCGATACAATTTTGACGGTAGGAGTAGAGTCGTACAAACTCGTACCACTGGCCGGTTTATCCTGACTGCGATAGAAATAATACGCGAATTTAGGCAAGCGGAAAATGTCCATTATACCCGATGATTCAATGTCGGGCGAGTAGCCGCGATTGTAATCGAACATCAACCAATTGGCATCACCGAGGTGTGGATTGATTAAGTTGTCGTTGTGCGCTTCCTGAAAGTTATCCGCTTGTTGCAACATGCGCTTTTCGCCGTCGCTGCGCAATTGTCTACTTGTGCGTTCGTCGCTTTTCAATCCTGCGTATCCTGCTTGGTTCAACCCTGCATCCTGTGCAAAATATTCCCAGTCGCCATATTCCCCGGTAAATAAAGGTATTTTGCCTTCATATTTTTTCCAGTAATTCGGAGCTTTAGCATGTTGACGGGCAGGGATGTACACATCGTAGTATTTATCAATCCAGCCACAAGTAATCAGTTTCGATTCGGGAGATTCCTCTTTGGCTATCTCGGTCATCTTTTTCATAAAGTTGTCGGGCATAGGTGATTCGTTCAACGATAATTCCCACATGGCCACGCTTGCATGGTTTCTGTCACGACGAATTAATTCGCGGGCATCCTGATACGAATGTTGCATAAAGGCTTCTTTGCCAACAAACTGCCAGCCCGGAATGGCGGCGATGGTAAGAATTCCCAACTCGTCGCAAGCATTCATAAAGGCAGGCGACTGAGGATAATGCGACAAACGTACAATATTGAATCCAGCTTCTTTTATTTTTACTGCGTCGCGGTATTGTGCGTTGTCGGATAATGCATTGCCTATGTAAGGATATTCCTGATGACGATTCGTTCCCACCAATAGAAAGGGTTCGCTGTTGATAAGGAATTTATTGTCGGAAATTTCGAATTTTCGGATGCCTATTTTGGTGCTTACAACATCAATAATTGCTTTGTTTTCGATAATACCTACGCGAAGCGTGTATAAACTAGGATGATTTGGATGCCAAAGATCGGGTGTTTGTACTTGCAAGGTTTCAAGAATGGTCTTTTCTGACTGAGCTGCGAGTGTTACTTTTTGCGACGATTTTAGTTCAACAGTAGAACCGGTTTTGTCGAAAACAATGTAGCTTAATTCAAATTCTTTTGGTGTGTCTGAGTCGTTGCGAACATGTGTTGAAACAGCTACTTTGGCCAGTTGTTTAGAAACATTCGGAAACCATACATGCACACCGCCTGAAGCCGGTTGATTTGCTTTCACGGCATCAGTTATATGCAAAGGATTCGTAATAATGAGCGAAACATTGCGATAGATGCCACTGAAATAGCAGAAGTCCAGATTCATTATTGGTTTTCCAGGAGGAACGTCCGCATTATCCTGATTGTCGGTTTTTACAACTATTCGGTTTTGTTTACCGTAAATAATTGCGTTGCTAATATCAATAGTAAATGGTAAATATCCCCCGGTATGTTTGGCGATAGATTTGCCATTCAGCCAAACCTCTGCTTGTTGCATCACAGCTTCGAATTCAATATAAACCCGTTTGTTTTTCCACTCCGAACTTGGTTTAAAATCTTTTTTATACCAACTGACGCCAACCCATGGCTTTACGACTACCTGAGGTTCAACTTTTGCCGTGTGAGGCAGTGTTACTGTTTGCCATTGGGTAAATACATAATCAGTTTGATTAGGTAGTTTGGTTTCGGTGCTAGCAATATCTTCCTGATTGCAAAACTGCCAGTTGGAGTTTAAGTTTACTGTTTGTCGATTATCCTGAGCAACGATATGCGACGTGATAAAAACAAATAAAAGAATGGGCAGTGCCCTCTTTATTTTATTTGTTTGATGTGTTTGTTTCATTCTAAGATATGAATTATTAATTATATTTTTTGTTTATTGGCACTGTCGAACGATTAATTGATGTTGTCAGGTTGTTTATTGATGCTGTCAAGCGATTAATTGATACTGTCGAACGATTTATTGGCACTGTCAAGCGATTTATTGATACTGACGAGTGATTTATTGGCACTGTCAAGTGATTTATTGGCACTGATGAGTGATTTATTGATACAGGCAGGCGATTTGTTATTTAAAAGCGTCTAATGCAGCTGTAGGTTTTCCTGCGTTATCAAATGCTCCTAAAGAGTATGATTGCCAGTTATTGTAGCATTCCGGTTCCCAGTAAAGAACGCCCAATCCTTTTTTACCGGTAACGCTTCTTATTTTTGCAATAAGATCCGTCAAAAAACTTTTGCTTGCGCTCGGGCTATCCCAACTCATGCCGCATTCTACTATCATCACTTCTTTTCCATAACGGCTAACCATGTCGTTCATATTTGCTAGTACCTGAGTATTGCAGGTTGCCCAGTCGTTTGCAGGTATAAACCAAGCCGGATATACTGACATGCCGATAACATCCCATTTTGCGCCGTTAGCTTTTAATCCGTCAAACAACCAACGGAAAGTAGCATTGTTTTGCCCATTATTTAAGTGTACAATCACTTTTGCTGTAGGAAAAACAGCTTTTACCGCATCGTAACCCGCATTGGTAAGGTCGGCATAGTTTTTCATGCTGACCGATGCTTTTCCATCATTCCATAACATACCATTACTAGTCTCGTTACCCACCTGCACCCATTCGGGTTTAATGTTATTTGTTTTCAATGCGTTTAGCACTTCGGTGGTATGAGTGGCAACAGCTGTTTTCAAATCAGCAAAACTGAGATTTGTCCATGCAGCAGGTTTGGTTTGACTGGTAGGATCAGCCCATGTATCGCTGTAATGAAAGTCGATCATAATGCGCATGCCAAGTGCACTGGCTCGTTTGGCTTTTACCAGCACATCGGCGGTATTGTTCCAATTTGCAGTTGGGTTTACCCACACGCGTAAACGAATGGTATTCATGCCCATACTTTTTAGCAATGCCATGCATTCCATTTCTGTGCCGGCAGCGTTGTAAAATTTCTTTCCGCTTGCTTCCATTTGTGTAAGCCAACTAACATCAGCTCCTTTGGCCAAACTGTCGGTGGTAGGGATAATGACCGTTGTATCTTTAGGATCTTCAATCGGGTTGGTTTGTTTACAACCCGAACTAATTCCAAGAATAGCAAAACCAAATGCTACCAAGGATATTTTAAAAAAAGGTGTTTTCATATTCATTCGTCTTTAGGCAAAATTATTTAAATGCATCTAATGCTTTTGAAGGTTTTCCATCATCGCCCCAAGCACTGAGACTATAGTGGCTCCAACTTCTGGCACCTTCCGGTTCCCAGTAAAATACTCCAAGCCCTTTTCCGTTAGGTACTTCTTTTACTTTTTTGATAACAGCTGTCAGCATATCGTAAGTGTTTTGCACTTTAGTGTCTTCTCCACCTACTTCTACTACCATCACTTCTTTGCCGTAGCGCGAAGCCATATCGTTCAGGTTATTGCCTAAGTCGTTTATTGATAAAGTGTAGTCCGGATTCCCTTCGAGCCAGAAAGGATAATAGGATAGTCCGATAATATCATATTTAGCACCATTGGCTTTGGCGGCATCAAACCACCAGCGAAAGCGCTCGTTGTTATTACCCTGATCCACATGTAGAATTACTTTCGAAGTTGGAAAAACAGCTTTTATAGCATCATATCCCTTGTTGATTAACTGAGCAAGTTGTGCCCAGTTGTCGGTACTTCCTTCGGGATATATCATTCCACTTGGCGTTTCGTTGCCTACCTGAACCCATTCTGGAGTGACTCCGGCAGTTTTAAGGGCGGTCATTACATCGAAAGTATAATCGTATAAGGCTTGTTTTAGTTGTTCGAAGTTAAGACCTATCCATGCTTTTGGTTTTGCCTGTTTAGAAGGATCGGCCCAAGTATCGCTGTAGTGAAAATCTATCATCACCCGCATTCCGTATTTTTTAGCTCTGAGTGCCATTGCCACGGTTTCTTCTTTACTGCAATGCCCGGTGCTTCTATCATCCGATGGATTTACCCATGTGCGGAGTCTGATGGAGTTGATACCGTGGTCTTTCAAAATCTTGAAACAATCTTCCTCAATGCCTTTATCGTTCAGAAATTTATAGCCGGTTGCTTCCATTTGAGGTAGCCAACTAATGTCAGCGCCTTTGGAGAACGTGGGTGTTTTAATAGTAATCGTTGGTGCAACGGCTTTACAACTATGTAAAATACTTATAAAAACTAAAGCTATCGAAAACAAAATGATTTTTTGAATGTGTAGTTTCATTTGAGGTTAGTTTTATTATGTTTTGCAAAAAAATGTTAGAACTGAATGTACGCAGTAAAGAGCTTTTGAGAAATGATATATCTAGTGAGATAATGAACCTCCAAAGATACATATTTTGTTTAATTATCAAATTGATACGTTCAATTAATCTACTACTCTAATTTGGTTTTACCGAGAATGATATGATAACTCCGCAGGAGTTTTCTCTGCAAAGATTCCAATTCTGTTTGGAATTTTTGCAGAGACTCTTGCGGAGCAGTCGTTAACTAAACAACTAATATCATTTTATTAATTATCGATGCTTTGATTTACAAGTATGTAAACCGGAGCAAATGGGTTATTGTATTGTATACGTATATTTTAGTGGATTGCTTAAATCCATAGTCACAGTATGAGTACCTGCCGAAGTAACATTGATTTTTTCTCCAGCTTTTAATTCTCCATTAGCCGAACTGCTGCCATAGACAATATCCCATGCATTGTTAGCAATAATCTGGAAGCTATTACCCCATTCACCCGGTTGGAAATTGCAGGTCGCGGTCCAAAGTTTGGTTGTTGCGTCGTAAGTCATTGGATTAGCAGTGGTGCTCCAACCATTGAAATCGCCACTGATATTGAACGCGGTGATAGCTGTTTTACTCCATGTCAGTGTATTGGTATTGGCTTTCACAAGGAAGTAACCACCTGCATCGAACCAAATATTCCATTGTGCTGCCGAGGCGTCCAGAGTGCTAAGACCCAGGGTTGCAGATGATCCGTAAGTGATGCCTGTTCCATTAGACTCGGTCACGAATTTAAAATTCTCCCAAGCTGCTGCTTTTACGTATCCTTCGTATTGTCCATTACTTGCGCGAGAACATAATTTAGTTGTAAAGTTTGACCAACCTCCACTTGGATCGCCGGGCATGTATAAATACGATATTACATCGTAAGGTGTAACTGAACATGTAACCACGTTACTGTACAAAGCCTCAACGTTTGCTCCGATGCTCGATTTTAAACGAATATAAATCGTTTTAGCGATACCTGTTTTTAATCCCATACTCAACACAATAGCATTGAGGGCAGCACTGGTGAAAGACTTAGAAATACCTGTTTCCAGTGATTCTTTCGGGTGAGTGAAAGTTTGCACTGTGTCAAGCTGCAGGGTGTTTGTTCTGGCAGTAGCAGAAATCCCGTATTTTGCAGTGTCGTTGATAGAAAGAGCAGGAATTTCCCAGTTTAAAGCTAATATTGCATTTTCGCCGGTTGATTTTGACAGCGCCACTGCACTAACCGAAGTAGTTAGAGTAGCTTTCTGTGCATCAGCTAAAGTCACTACGTCACCATCATTGTTGCACGAAACAAAGAATAGTGGAATTAGTAAGCAGAATATATATTGATGAATTGTTTTCATATTTTATTTTGTGTTTTTGTAATTCAATAACGATTAATTATTAAAACCTTCGTTTTGGATTAAATTAGGGTTAGCAGCTAAGTCGGCAGCAGGAATAGGGAAGAGATTATATTTCGAATCCACGGTCATTCCATCTTTTACGCCACCTTTCCATTGCCACACATAGCTTGAACCGGTGAACTTTCCGAATCGGATTAAGTCAGTTCTGCGGGTACATTCCCAGTATAATTCTCTGCCCCTTTCGGCTAACAAGAAGTCGAGGGTTAAATCACTTTGAGCAATATTTCCACTGGTATTACCATAAGCGCGGTTGCGAATAAGATTGACATAATTCACTGCCGTTCCAATGTTGCCGCCTGAACCACCTCTTACCACAGCTTCGGCATACATTAGGTACACATCGGCCAAACGAATCATTGGGAAATCGGTATCTACTAAACCATCGGCATAGTTAGAGCCGTTTGCACCTGCATCCGTTTTATTGGTGAATTTTACGATAGCATATCCATCTGTTTTAAGACTAGGATCAAGAATGTCCAGTGTTTGTCCGTTGGTATAGAATGATGCTCTTTTGTCGGTTGCTCCGGTAATGTCGGCAAACTGATTTACAAATTGTTTGCGGGTACGGATACTTCCCCAACCGGTTTGTACACCATAATCGCTGGCCACCATCGAACCTACAATCGGGCCACAAACCAGATAAGTAGTACCTCCCCAGGTAGTGGTGTGTTGTCCGTCTGCTTCAATAGGGAAAATAATTTCGTTTGTACGTTTATCATTATCGGCATTGAATAGATTTTTGTAAGCCGGTTCCAATGAATATCCACCGCCAATTACTTTGCCGGCATAGGTAATACAGTCGGTATTTCTCTCTGTTCCGGTATATACTTTCGCATTCAAATATAGTTTCGCCAACAATGACCATGATGCAGCTCTGCTTGCTCTTCCGTACTCATTTGCTTTTGGAAGTGGTAGTTCTTCCGAAATAGCTTTAAGTTCCGATTCTACGTATGTAAACAATTCTGCTCTTGTTTTGCGCGGAGGGAAGAATGCTCCTACAGGATCGCTTTCGGTTACAAAAGGAACATTACCAAACATGTCTAATGCATGTGAATATACTAATGCTCTCAGGAATCTCACTTCGGCACGATAGGATTTAATATCAGCTATTTCTGTAGCACTGAATTTAGCAATCTTATCATCAGTCGCATTTCTCAAAAACTCGTTACACAATGCTACAGTATAATAAATGCGGTAGTACATCCCCGAAACCCATTCGTCGGTAGCATCCCATTTTATGTATTGAATCTTAGTCAATGCATCACCACCGGCCCATGTATAAATAGCCTCGTCGGTAGGCAATTCTTGCAAATTGAAATAGATACGTAAATATCCATTACTGGTTTTACCTCCTAAATCGGTATTGGCATCTCCTTTTTCTTGTCCGGCAATAGCCAATGAAGCATATGCTTTGGCCATAACGGATTTGTAATTTGCGGCATTAGCGTAAACCGAAGCCGAAGTCACTTGTGCTACAGGTGTCTGATTCAGATCATCGGTACATGAAGTAAAAAGCCCAAAGCTGATTACCATCATTAACATGTATATATATTGTTTGTTTTTCATCTTACTAATGTTTCTTGTTGATTAAAAATCAAGATTTAAGTTCATTGAAATTGTTCTTGGTCTTGGATAAAACTGACTATCAAAACCACTCGGTACTTCTGGATCTACACCTGAATACTTGGTAATGGTAAATACGTTTTGAACCATTGCGCCTACACGTAGGTTTACTCCTTTCATAATTTTGCCTACGTTATATCCCAATGTAATATTATCCATTTTGAGGTAGGAGGCATTCTCAACAAAGTAGTCTGAGTAAAACTGACGGGTAGTGAACCCCGTTTTCAGATAATCTGAAGACAGATTGTTTAATTCATAAGCATTGTATTGCAATGTTTCCATCGATCCTTGATTTGCTTTCATATTGTTGTATACATAATTCCCAATACTGGCACGCATGCTAAATCCAGCTGTCCATTTTTTGTAGCTGAATTGCGAATTAAATCCAAGTATAAAATCGGGCATTGGCGAGTGGTAACGGTATAGATCTTTATCGTTCACCACGCCATCTTTGTTCAAGTCGGCATACATTCCTTCGATTGGTTTCCCGTTAGTGTCATACACTTGCTTGTAAACATAGAACATATTAGGAGCATATCCTTCGGTCATTATTTGCAATCCTCTTCCACCAACAGATGGTTTAGCCACAAAGGTGCCAATAGAAGTTGTTCCTTCTACCATCGATAAATTGGTGATTTCAACTTTTTGATAGGTTGCGTTAAAGCCCACGTTCCAGGTAAAGTCTTTTGTTTTTACAGGTATGGCATTTATCGAAAACTCAACACCATTGCTTTTTACATTTCCTACATTGGTAGTTCCGGCATCGCTAAAGTTAGCACCGGCTGCTAAAGGTACATAGGCTAATAAGTCTTTTGTTTTACGAGTGTAATAATCTACACTTCCTGAAACTCTGTTGTCGAAGAACCCAAAATCAATACCGGCATTGTAAGCCGTAGTGGTTTCCCATTTCAAATTATTGAAGTAAGTAGATGGACGATAGGTATTATAGTAAGTATCACCCAATTTGTATTGTGCATACTCATTACCTAAGACATATACCGGCAAATAAGAATAATTGTCGATACCTTCTTGTTGACCGGTAACACCGTAGCCAAGACGAACTTTCAAGTCGCTTAATGGCGTAAAATCTTTCAAAAAGCTTTCTTCTTTAGCTCTCCAGGCAAAGGCCAGTGAAGGGAATGTACCCCAACGATTTTCGGAGCTGAAACGCGAAGTTCCATCACGGCGAACAGTTGCAGTCAATAAGTACTTGCTGTCGAAAGAATAATTCATACGGGCATAGTACGACAATAACACGTGACGTTGATAGTCGGCAGCAGCTATTGATTGAACAGCTCCGGCTACATTCAACTCGGTATATAGTGGAGTTTCTGCTAACCAGTTTTGATAATCATGTCCTACTGTTAGGTCTAAACGACTTTTTATTGGTTCAAAGTCCTTTACATAATTCAGGTAGGCAGTAAATAATTTATTCGATCTTGTTTGAGAATAAACCGAGTTACGTCCACCGATTTTAAAATTAGAGGCTGCCGATTCGGGTATGTAAACACTGCCATTCCCTTTGGCATAATCATAACCAAGGGTAACGTGTGCTTTAAGCTCCGGTAGAAAATGAAGTTTGTAATCCAGATCCAAATTACTGATACTTCTTTTTATTGTACTTTTATTGTTCTCTTGCGTTAATAAACCCAGTGGATTCAGGTTTGCTTTTACTACCGGTATACCTGCATTATCGATGGTCTCGTAATATCCTCCAAAGTTGGTATTGCCCGAGTAAATCGGTTGGGTAGGATTAAATGCTGCGGCACTCCAAATGGCAGTATTGTTAGCAAATTTGTTATCGTTGATAGACCCTTTCACGTTGAAATTTACTTTCAAATGATTGTCGAAAAACGTAGGAGTAACAACAAAGCTTCCTGACATACGTTTTACATTATCGGTTTTCAGAATTCCATCTTGGTTCATATACCCAAATGAAGCTCTGAAAGGCACTTTTTTGGCTATACCGCCCGACACGCTAAAGTTATTGTCGTTGCCCACAGCTGTCTGAAATATCTGATCATTCCAGTTAGTGGTAGCACTTCCCAACAATGCTTTTTGAGCAGCTGAACCTTTTTCGTTTATCAAATCGCGGAACTGTTGTGCAGTAAGCATATCCGCAGTACGCGTTTTTTGTTGAAGCGAGAAGGATGAACTGAAATTGAACTTTAATTTGTCCAAATTCCCTTTCTTAGTGGTTATCATCATCACTCCGTTGGAAGCTCTGGAACCATAGATAGCGGTAGAAGAAGCATCTTTCAATATGCTGATGTTCTCGATGTCATTCGGATTCAATAAGCTTAAGAAGTTATTGCCATTTCCGCTGATACCACCATTTTCGAGAGGCACACCGTCAATTACAATCAATGGATCGTTACTGGCATTTAATGAAGCCCCACCACGGATGCGGATAGAGCTACCTGAGCTGGGAGAACCACTGTTGGACATGATTTGTACTCCGGCTACTTTTCCGTTGATAAGATCGGTAGGACTTCCCGAAACACCGGGGTTAAAATCCTTGCTACCTACGCTGGCAATAGAACCGGTCAAATCTTTTTTGCGTTGAGTACCATAACCCACCACAATCACTTCGCTCAGTTTTCTGTCGGAAGGTTGAAGTTGAACGTTGAGTTGATTTTTTTCGGCAGCGATTCTTTGTGAATCATAGCCAATAAATGTGTACTCCAATTGAGCATTTTCGGTTGGAATGGCGATGGTGTATTTACCATCAACGCTGGTAACGGTAACGGTTGAAGTCCCGACTACCTTAATATTCACTCCGGGCATGGGTGTGCCGAGTTCATCTTTTACTACTCCGGTGACCCGTTTCTGAGTGCCGGCCTGACTCTTTTGTTGCTGAGCCGAAAGAGCAAATGTGCCGAGCAAACCCGGAGCACACAGCATGGTTACAATCACTACTGACATTCGAAAATGGCTAAGATTTACTAAATAACTGGTTTTTCTCATGATATAATACTAGATTTATATTATTGAATGCGTAGAACCACAGTTGTAGCGACATAATAGCTTCGTGACTTTTCCAACTGTAGATTTCAACGCTGCAAATTAAGCGAAAACGGAGGGGCAAGAAAAGCACAAATAGGACAAAGAGCACAACAAAACGGACAATTTTGAGGTATAATGCAATGTGTAGAATTGGGTTTGTAAGCTGCAGAATCGGCTTCACAAGTTGTAGAGTGGGCATTGTAATGTGTAAAGTGGCATTGCAATGTGTAGAATTGGCTTTGTAAGTTGCAGAATCGGCTTTGCAAGTTGTCGAGCGAGCAATGTAATATGTAAATTGGCATTGCAATGTGTAGAATCAGCTTTGTAAGTTGTAGAATCGACTTTGCTATCTGTCGAATCGGCTTTGCAAGTTGTCGAGCGGGCAATGTAATGTGTAAATTGGCATTGCAATGTGTAGAATTGGGTTCGCAAGTTATTTATTCGGAGTGCGACTTAAAGTCGCGCCCCGAATGTAAATTGAATTTAATTCTCCATAAACTGTTTCGGCGTTTTTTCGTACTTCGCCTGGAAGCATTTGGAGAAATAGGAGTAGTTAGAAAAACCGACCAGATACATTACTTCTGCTACTGAGAATTTCTGTTGGGTCAGCAGCATAGCGGCTTTTTTCATTCGAATGGAGCGAATGTAATCCACCGGTGTGAGTCCGGTGAGTTGTTTTATTTTTCGGTAAATCTGCTTGGTGCTGATGCCCGAAATTTCGCTCAGACTATTTACATTCAGGTCGGAGTCGGAAACTCTGTCTTCAATAATTTTTGTTATGTCGGCAAGTAGTTTTTCATCCCACGATTCGGCCTCAATCTCTTTTGGAGTCGATAGTACATCCAGTCGGTGCTTATTTTCGAGTCCTTGTTTTACTTCCAATAGCTGTTTGATACGCAAACTCAGCAGGTTAGTGTCGAAAGGTTTTGCTACAAAAGCATTCACGCCCAGTTCTATACTTTTTTCCTCGGTGAGTTTGTCGTCTTTAGCCGTAAGCATGATGATGGGAACGAGCGAAAGCTCTTTGTTCTTTCGCAACTGGCGACACATGTCCAGTCCATTCATTACGGGCATCATTACGTCAGAAATGATGAGTTGCGGCTTTTTGTTGAGGGCTTCTGTCAGTCCTGTTTTGCCATTGTGAGCCACCACGCATTGGTAGTTGTTGGCAAGCGATTGAACAATGAAATCGCAAACTTCAATATTATCTTCCACGATTAATATCAAAGGTTTGCTACTATTCTCTATTGGTTCTGGATTGATTTCGCTGTCATCTTTATCTTGCAGTATGTTCCTGACGGGTTGAGTCTCCACCACCGGCAATTGAAGGCTTATGCTTGTGCCTATATTTTCTTCCGATGCTATTCGGATGGATCCATTGTGTAGCTCCACATAATTTTTTACTAGGTATAGTCCAATACCCGATCCCACTTTGTCGCTGGATGTTTTGCGCGACTGGAAAAAACGGTCGAACACAAAAGGTACGTCCTCAGCCGGAATGCCAATTCCCGTATCGCTTATGTTGATAAGTAACTGTTGGTTGTCTTCTTCATAATAATGAATATCGAGTGTTATGCTTCCACCTTCGTTCGAGAATTTATAGGCATTTGATATCAGGTTGTTCAGCACCGACTCCATTTTCAGCACGTCGATGTTTACCAATACCGATTCAATGTTGGTGGCGAATACCGGCGTTATTTTCTTAGCCAGAAAAACATCTTCGTACACCGAAAAGATGCTGCGGGCAAACTCAATAAACTCCACATTCGAAAGTATGAGCGTAGAATTAGGCGATCCGTCAAACCGTTCGAACCCGATAACCTGTTGAATCAGCGCATTGAGTCGGAGCGCATTTTGATGAATCAGCGTCAACTGTTTGTTTAAGGTCGGATTTTTTGTTTCGTATATCAATTTGCTGATGGGGGCAATGATAAGGCTGAGTGGCGTTTTAAACTCGTGCGAAACATTGGTAAAGAAATCAATTTTCAGGTTCGATAACTCCAACGATTTCTCTTTTTCAATGCGCTCAATTTTAGTACGGTGTTTTTCTCGATAATAATTAAAAATCCATATCAACAAGCTGATGATTAAGATGGAATAGAGAATTTTAGCCCAGATGCTATAGTACCAGGGAGGTTGAATCTGTAATTGAAAATCGAGCGACGAAAATGGCGTTTCGCCTTCGGGATTTAGCTGTCCTATGGTTAGCGTATAGGTGCCGGGTGCCAGATTATTGTACGAGATGCGATTGGAACCGGGTTTTACGGTACGCCATTCGGTGTCCACGCCTTTCAGCTGATAAACATATTTATTATCCTCTTCCTGTGTGAAACTCAGATCCGAAAATTCGAAAGTAAGATTGTTTTGATTGTATGGTAGTGCCAGTTTGTTGGCATAACGTATACTTTTTCCCTTGTAGTCCGATCCCGGCTGAAACAACCGATCGTTGACATACAAAGCTGTCAGAACTAATGGGGTCTTTGTGTTTTTTCTGTTGATAATGGAGGGTGAGAATACCACCAGTCCATCCACGCTTCCTAAATACATCTCCTGACGGAATGCATCGTAGAAACCCGATGTAAAAGGCTTGTTGGCCACTTTTACATAGCGTATTTTCAGGGTGCTTTTATCCAACGCAAAAATTCCATCGGAAGTTGTAATCCAGATATGATTATTTTCTTCGGTCAGCAGGTTGATGCGTGTGTTCTTAAATCCATCGTATTCTATAAACTGCATTTGGTTGGTGCGTGGATTAATTCTGGTTAACCCACCGAAAAACCCTACCCACACATAGCCCTCCTTATCGCAAATAAGACAATTGGCATTTCCATTTGTTTGGTTCTTCGTGTCGGACACTACCGGAAACTTACTGACGATTCCAGTTTGTGCATTTATTTTATTGATGCCGTTGTTATAGGTCAATGCCCATACATTACCTTGCAAGTCGGGCAATACGATATTGATAAAATTATCCGACAATCCGTTTTTACCCGTTTTTTTGTAGAAGTTATGTTCGGCAACATAAAAGCCGGACTTTGTATTCATCAATTTAGCCTTATCTACCACAAAGATGCCCCCCAGACAAGTGGCTATCCACAGGCGGCCTTTGTTGTCTTCGAACAAGCTGTAAGCCCAGTTGGCGTTGCGGGTTCCGGTGCTATCCACTATATTATAATGAATAAATTGCCGGGTGACGTAATCGTAACGATTGATACTGCCGTCGGTAGCTACCCAAAGATTATGACTCCTATCCTCATAAATGCAGCGGATGCGATTGTGCGAAATCGGATAACGGACATCCCCCAATTTGTACCAAATGCAGGTTTTAGCATCGGCGGACGTAAATATCAAGCCGTTGTTTCCGCCATACCAAAAGTTGTGACGCGAATCTCTGAAGATGGATTGCATCTGATTCCCATCTCCTATTCCTGTGATTTGCGAAATGGGTGTGTAGCGATAGGTTTTGTTCTGTTTGGATAGTGAAACACCATAATCCGTCCCGAACCAAGCATTTTTTTGCCTATCGACAAATATGCTCCAGATAATATTGTTAGTCAACGATTTTCCGTAGCGCGAGTCGTGGACGATGTGTTTGAGGACGTGCTGCTCTTTGTTGTACAGGTACAGCCCGTTGTCGGTTCCCAGCAGTAGGTTCTGATGTTGATCCAGGGCTAATGACTTAACCGAGTTGCCCGTAAATTCCCCAATTCGTTCCACCAACTTAGTTGCCGGAGTGTATTTGAACAAATACCCTTCAGCACCTATCCAGATGCAATCTCTCGTAGGGTCTTCCAATAATGAGTTGACCAATAAACTGTTTTTGAACGATTGAACAGGCAGGTCAATTTTCTGAAAGCGAGTTGCACCGGGACTAAGGTAACATAGTCCGTTATAGGTGCCAACAAATAAAGTATTTTGTTTCGATTTCAGAATAGAATAAATAGTGTGGTGGGGTAGTCCGGCGCTGATGGTGCTTAGTTGGTGGGTCTTTGTGTTGTATTGGTATAAGCCGTTCAACGATCCTATCCACAAGTGGTCTCCTACCAATACCAGCGAACGGATATCTTTTGGAAATGCAATAGGTGTTTCTTCGTAGCTATTTGTTTCAAGGTTGTATATCCGAATACCGTTGTCGAAACCCAAAATAAGATGAAGGTCGTCCAGCAATATGCCGCAGTTTATCCGGGTGTTGGATGGATTTTTACTTTCGGTGAACGGAAAAATATGGCGTTGCATCGTGTAGCCGTTGTAACTAAACAGTCCTTTGTCGGTGCCCATCCATATCAATCCCTGCTTGTCCTGCACAAAACAATTTACCACCGATGCATCCGATCCAAGGTATACATTGTCGAATTCGCGATAGCCTTCCTGTTGCCCATACGACAATAGACCGACAGTGTAAAAGCCCACGAGGAAGAGGATATGTTTTATGGTGTGTAAATAGTTGAACTGGCCTTTGTACCGGTTTTTTGTGATAGACATAGATAAAAGTTTGAAATAATGCGCTGCAAATTTATGAAAACTTATTGAAGAATTTTGTGCTTTGAATGATTAAACAAAAACCCCGCATTGTACAACGACAATGCGGGGTGGAAGTTAGTTTGATGTCCCAGAGTTTAGAAGTCAAGATTCACAGTCATTGAAAATACACGTGGACGTGGGTAAAGACCATAATCTATCCCGTTGGAAATCTCAGGATCAACGCCTTTGTATTTGGTCATTGTAAATACATTCTGCACTGTGGCTCCAACTTTTAAATTTACACCTTTTGCAACTTCGCCAACATTATATCCAAGTGTGACATTATCTAATTTTAGGAACGAGGCGTTTTCTACAAAATAACTTGATTGGCTTTGATCGTCCTTGAATCCGGTATGCAAGTAGTCGGAGGGTTTGTTGAAAATGAGGTTCCAGTTCAGAGGTGTAGCGTGTTCATTGTAAGCATTGAACGCATTATATACATAATTTCCTATACTTGCTCTGAACAAACAACCGACACTCCATTTTTTGTAATTTATCTGAGTTCCAAAATTAAAAAGCATATCGGGTGCATAGGAATGAAACCTGATTCTATCACTCCAATTTATCTGGGCATCTCCATTAATGTCTTCGTATAAACCCTCTATCGGTTTGCCATTAGTATCATAAATTTGTTGCATTACAAAAAACATTTTGGGTTGATAGCCGGCTTGTGTTATTTTTATCCCGTCCTCAAATAGGCTAATTTGCTCACTTGATTGATTTCCTGATGTTCCAAAATCGACCCATTTAGTTCTAGTATAATCAAAGTTGAGGTTTAGAGTCCAGTGTAGATTTTTGGTACTAATGGGTGTTGCGTTTACCGAAAACTCAATACCATGTTTTGAACTGTTTTCTATGTTTTTGATAATTGATTGGGACGTGGCTCCAATGGGTATGGTAGGAACTAAGAAGTTCGTATTGCTAATATAATAGTTTATGCTTGTATTAATTCGGTTTTTAAGTAATCCGAATTTTATTTCCAGGTTATACATTTTGGAAGTTTCCCATCTATAATAAAAGATGTCAGTTGGTTGTTTGTATTGTGAATAACTCGTGTTATTGCCTAACTCATTGTTAGAAATTGTACCAGACTGACAAGTCATCCCATACCCGGCAATAAGTTGCAAATAATTAATGGCTTTATTCCATCTCAGATTTTCATTGCCCAATAAATTGTACCCAATACTATATGCCGGTAATTCTATAGAGCGAATGTCAAAGCTGAAGATTGAGCTTCCTTCATGGCGCAATGACCCCGACAGCCAATATTTTGAATCGAAATCTAATCTAATCATGCCATATGATGATGTCTGATTTGGTCCTTCGGTAGTTGTGTAAGAAAGTCCTCTCAGATCAACACCACTTGTAAAACCGGATTGAACAGAATCTTTATTGGTTATACTTTCATAACCAACTACTGCTAGCAAACTACATTTCATAACAGGTATGAACTTCTTGTAATTGAGATTAGCATTGAGATAACTTCGGGAATGATGTTCAAAATAGCTGGTTGTAAAGTTCGTCTTTTGGTATTGTTGTGAAATGGACGAAGCTGATAGTATTTCTGAACCATCACCTGTCGAAACATCTGAACCGAAGTGTAGGCTGGCTGTTAAGTCGGGCAAAAAATGAAGTCGGTATCGAATATCAATGTCCGTCAGCCGTCTGGTTACATTACTGGTGTTTTTTCTTTGTTTCAATATTCCCAGCGGGTTGAGAAGAACTCCATTGTATGGTTCGTTGAATCCACCATAGTTTGAAATTTTCGAAAATACGGCGAGTGTAGGATCAAATGCCTGCGCAGAAGAAATTGCTTCGGTGTCAGCAAATCTATTATTGTTAGCTGTTCCCATCAAGTGTATTCCCAATTGTAGGTAATTGTTGAAAAAACTTGGACGGATATTTATGTTTGCTGACAACCGGTTAGTATTGTCCGTTTTTAAAATACCGTCCTGATTCAAATAACCAATTGATGCAGTTATTGGCACGTTTTTGATTGGTTCAGTACTGATGCTAATATGATTATCGGTAGCAAATGCAGTTTGATAAATAACCTTGTCCCAATCGGTGGATTCCAATCCAAGCAATGCTTTTTGCTCGGTAGAGCCTTGCGTGTTGATGAAGTTGCGATACTGTTCGGCTGTAAGTACTTTAGAATGGCTGGAAGGCGTTTGAAGGGCATTGGTAGTAGAAAAATTGATCTTAAGTTTCCCCGGTTGCGGCTTTTTGGTATTTATTAGTATCACTCCGTTGGATCCGTTAATACCATAAACTGAAGTTTGATATGCGTCCTTCAAAATGGTAATTGTCTCGATGTCATTAGGGTTTATCAAGCTATTAAAGTTATACCTGTTTCCTTGGATTCCTTTTGTGTCCAGAGGCATGCCATCCAACACAATTAACGGATCGCTATTTCCAAATACAGTTCCACCTCCGCGGATTCTGATGGAATTGCCACCCGTTGGCGAACCGTTATTACTCATAATTTGCACACCCGGTACTTTCCCTGTTATCAATTGTTCAAACGATGTGACCAAACCGTTATACTTATAAAAACTGATTATTTCTGCTGTTGGATCATTTGTTCTGATACTGTCTGTTTTTTGTAGCCCGGTAGCACTGGCTGCTATTGGGTGTAGAGTGCTAATGCAAACGTATATTAAGAAGGACAATGTACCAACTGATTTTTTCATAAAGCTGAATGATTGTTGTATGTGTAAAATAAAACTGACGTTTATTAAGAGTCTGCAAATATAATCTTTTTTGTTAGCAATATAATCTATTTTTTAAACAAAAACGCCCACATCGTACAATGAAAATGCGGGGTTTTGATTATGTAAGAAAAAATGGAATTACGCTTTTTTGGTCAATCAGTGCTTCTCCGCTGGTGTCTTTACCGGTTAAGCGGCGATTTTAAGGGCTGTTTTATAATTTCAATCTGTAAATTCAACTCATTGGATGCACTTTACTTTTAAAGGATGCGGGGGAGAACTTTTCGCCTTTAGGTAAACCTTCAGTGATATTTAGGTTGTTTGCTTTTTCCGGTTTATTTCCCCATCCACTTTTTAAAACTTTTTCCGTACATTTGTGCTTCAAAAATGAAAAACACACATAAAAGTATATATCATGGCTATTATCAAACCTTTTAAGGGCATTCGTCCTCCTCAACATCTGGTAGAAAAAGTGGCTTCACGCCCGTACGATGTGTTGAATTCCGAAGAAGCCCGCACTGAAGCTGATGGAAATGCATTGTCGCTTTACCACATTATCAAACCCGAAATAGATTTTGAACCGGGAACCGACGAGCACGATGAGAAAGTATACAATAAAGCGGCAGAAAATTTTGCAAAATTTCGCTCCGAAGGTTGGTTGGTGCAGGACGAAGTAGAGAAATACTACGTGTATGCTCAAACCATGAATGGAAAAACGCAATACGGTTTGGTTGTTTGTGCCAATGTAGATGATTACCTGAATGAAAATATTAAAAAGCATGAGTTAACCCGTCGCGACAAAGAAGAGGATCGCATGAAGCACGTGCGTGTAAATAACGCTAATATAGAACCCGTATTCTTTGCTTATCCACATCAGGATGAATTGGATGCTATTGTTGCCGAAGTGATAACAGGTGCGCCAATTTACGACTTTGTAGCTGATGGCGATGGTTTTGGTCACCATTTCTGGGTGATTGAAAACCCTCAAACAAATGCCCGCATTACCGAATTATTTGCCGATATTCCGTCGCTTTATATTGCCGATGGTCATCACCGTAGCGCTGCGGCTGCTTTGGTGGGCGACGAAAAACGCCGTGAGAACCCTAACCATACCGGTAACGAAGAATACAATTACTTTATGGCGGTTTGTTTCCCCGATAATCAATTGAACATTATCGATTACAACCGCGTGGTGAAAGATTTGAACAACCTCACCGACGAAGAGTTTCTGGCTAAACTATCTGTAAATTTCGATGTGGAATTGAAAGGACCGGAAATTTATAAGCCCGCTGAGTTGCACAACTTTGCCATCTATTTATCGGGCAACTGGTACTCACTTACCGCCAAAGCCGGAACGTACAACGATAATGACCCGATTGGTGTGTTGGATGTAACCATTTCGTCGAACCTTATTTTGGATGAAGTGCTTGGTATCAAAGATCTTCGTAGCGACAAACGGATCGATTTCGTTGGTGGAATTCGTGGACTTGGCGAGTTGCAAAAACGTGTGGATAGTGGTGAAATGCGTGTGGCACTGGCACTGTATGCTGTTTCTATGCAACAATTGATCGACATTGCTGATTCAGGAAACATCATGCCTCCAAAAACTACCTGGTTCGAACCAAAGTTACGTTCCGGACTTGTTATTCATGAATTAGCATAAATTCAGTTATCAGTGAACAGTAATCAGTAACCAGTTAACGGTAAAGAAAGTTGTTACTCTTATGTAACTAGTTTCATTCATTAACCGATGACAGGGTTTTAAGAACAGTTATTTTTATTGGGGCTTTTGTAGCCTTTTGAGAGATTACTAATTAACTGCTCACTATTCAGATGACTCATTACTATTGACTGATTACTGATTACTGATTACTGATTACTGTTCACTGATAACTGAAAAAGCATGCGTACAAAATTATCGTCATTTCTCGTTTTGTTGTTTGCAGTATTGCTGTTGCAAGGTTGCAGCCTCAAGTCGCGCATCAAGAATGCCGATAAACGCTTTGCCATTGGCGAGTATTTTGCCGCCGGTAATTTGTATAAAAATGTGTATTATAGAATACCGTATAAAGACAAACCATTGCGTGCTCGCATAGCATTCCAGCAAGGTGAATGCAATCGGTTGATAAATAATAACCGTGCTGTACAGGCGTATGCTAATTCTATTCGCAGTTTATATTCTGATAGTATTGTCTTTTTGCGATACGCACAGGTGTTGCAACGGGCAGGTAGATACGATGATGCGATTAAAAGC
>Ga0209124_10000279_pt1 | contig 33784 bp, 32 predicted proteins | sample BarGraIncu01122A_FD_184502 | JGI IMG/M metagenome (GOLD analysis project Ga0209124, IMG submission 184502) | Arctic peat soil microbial communities from Barrow, Alaska - Barrow Graham LP Incubations 011-22A (SPAdes) (version 2) | ecosystem: Environmental > Terrestrial > Soil > Wetlands > Peat...
GCCGATGCGACCGACTCCGACGGTGTAGCCGGCACTGGCTCCCCCTGGATTCACAGGGGGAAAGACTGCCCTCAGCTCCCTCTTCCTCAAGTGTATTCGGTGTGCGAAGTCCCCGAGCCGCCGGCGGAATCCTCGAAGCGGTTCCATCGGTTGAAGTGGATGCTCTAGCGGTCTTCGGGGCATGGGGCCGAGCCCCATTATCAACCGCAGTACCAACCCGGGAGCAGCCGAAGACAAGTTGCTTGTTCCTCATCACCCGGGTTTGACCTGGAAGAGAGCAAGCGGAATCAATCCACCGTAGCTGGAATCAAAGGTGGGGTGTCGGGGAGGTCCTCGCTAGCGAGAATCGCTCTACGCGCAGAAGAGCCGTCCTAGGGGGACGGCTCTTCATCGATTCCGTGTCGGAAGCCTTGCCTGCCTACTTCACCGTGATGTAGTCATATCCGCTGTAGCTGCCCGCGTGCTTGCTGCAGGAGTGGTAGGCCCGCACGCGCCACTTGCCCGAGTGCGGCAGCGAGACCGTCGCCTTGTACTTCGTCTTGGCGGTCGAGTAGTAGTAGCGCCTCGCGTTCACCGAGTTGTGGAACACGTACACCCCGTGCGAGTTCCGGAGGTAGAACTTCAGCGTCGCCAGATAGGTGCCGCTTGTGTGCCTCGGAGCGACGTAGCCGTAGACGGTGAACGCGTGGGAGTGCGTGACGGAGGACGGGGCGACAGGCGCGTACATGGTCGCCTTCGGGAGTGCAGCCGCTACACTGAACGCCACGGTCGCACCGCCCGGACTTTGCCATGAACCGCCGACCAGCTGCCCGGAGACAAAGCCTGTCCAGTTCCCTGCGAGGTCGAGTTGCCGGCTGAACGTCACGGTCTTGCTCTCGTTTGCGGCCAGCGTGATGCTCGCCGATGCGACGGCATCACGGTTCTCGCCGGAAGGCCCTCTGAAGGCCAGGACGAGCGGCGCCCAGGTGCCGGACTGCCCACCGGTGTTCTTGACGGTGAACGATCCCGTCACCGTGTTGCCTAGGGCATGGGTAGCCCCCGACAGGTTCACCGCACCGACTGCAGACAGGCTTGCTGGCTGCACCACCGGTCCAACATAGGTCAGCCGGATGGCGTCGAAGGCGATCTGGTCGCTGACGGAGTCGGCCCAAGGCAGCGTGGTCTGATCGTCGAGCTCCACCCATGCTGAGCCGGCATCGAGCGTGTACGTGCCCAGGTCGGCCCATTGGTTCGACAGCGGGTGCTGGTTCAGCACGTAGTGCTGGATACCCGAGTCGGCGTTGATGTGGTAGTCGGCAGCGACGTGACCGGAATGCGTGGACGGGATGTAGGCCTCGACCTTGTAGATAGCGGTTCCATTGAGCTTGCTCAGGTCAAAGGTCCAACGACCCCAGTCATCGCGGGGGTTGTTCGTACCGTATGTGAAGATGCCTGTGCCGTAGAGCCCACCACCTATGGAGTACCAGCCCGATGCCGTGCCACCCCTCGTGAAGCCAGCGTCGCCGGGGGCGATGGGGTTCGTGTGAGGCGAGGGATTTGACCCGGGATTCGTGAAGCCGTTCTGAGGGGCGTGCATCACACACTTCACGGAACCGTAGCCCCCCGCATAGGAGCTCCCATTGTACGCATAGTCATTCCGAGCATTCGGACCATTCTGTTGCACCGCATGAATCGTGTTGCCCTCGGTGTAGTCGACGACGGCGACGTGCCCGTAAGGAACATTCAGGCCGTAGGGATTCTCGATGATGAGGTCCCCGGGAACCGGAACGTAGCCAGAGCCGGGGTTGTAGCGAATGAGGCCTGGTGAACCTTCAGGAATGTACGCGGCACCGCCGTTGCCTGCCGCGTAGACCGTCGGCCAGCCGAACTTCGGGTACAGCCGGATTTGCGGAAGCTCGACGCACTGACGATACCTGTAGACGTCGACTCCTTGGCCCTGCAACCACTGGTTCCCCGGAATTGTCACATAGTCGGCGAACGCTATCACTGGCGTCATCAGAATCGCCACGACGAGTCCAGCGGTCAATAGCAGACCGAGCGCGGTGAACTGCCTGATTCGCATGTGCTCCCTCTTTCCCCCAACGCACCATGAATCAACTTATACCATGGTCCCCCATGGTGGTCACGCTCGGTGAGGCTTAGGGCGCCAGCAATCCCCGCTCCATCGAACGTGGTGCGCTTAACCAACGCGCCGATCCCGTCGGGCGCGAGAGTGCTGCAGTCTTGGCCCTGGAGGGCCCCCCGTCTATAACATGGGGGGCCCTCGTGTACCAACTTGGAACCTAGTGGTGTAGTTCAAACTTGACATCGAATCTGCACCACGCCATCGCCTACTTCACCAGCGTGATGACCTCAAGCCTCGGCAGATACACGGCGTAGGCCAAGGCGGCTGTAATCGCCAGGTTGACCGCAACGGCTGCGATGATGAACCCACCGCGATAGAACCTTGCGAGAAGGTAGAGAGGCGCGAATACGGCTATGTCTAGGACGATGAGCATCGGTGCCAGCAGATACATGGCGCTGAGGCCTGCAACAAGCTCGCTGAGGAGCGGCACACTGCCGCCGGCACTCGCCATGTAGCCACTCACGAGAGGACCGGCGGCGATTCCGATCACCACATGAACGGCAACCAGGACTGCGTAGGCGATGGAGTACTTCCGCAGTCGCGGATCCACCGGTCAAGGTGATGATGGTGCTTGAGATTGCGGCGCTCCCGGCACTGTGGCAACTTCGAGTTGAGGAGTCACGGCCACGAACGAGGGCTCTTGAGTGGCGTGAGCGAATACCTCACAGGACCAGGCGCGGAGCTCTTCCGAGGCCCAGGTAATCCCCCCTGCCGCGCTCATCACCGCGACATCGCGGATTGGGAAGACACCGACACCGTCGATGACGAACCCGTTGTCGACGAACATGAGTCTGCGGCCGGGGTAAGCGCTTCCCTCACCGAATCTCCCCACCTCCACGACAGTCCCCCCCTCGCTTGAGTTTCGTGCCTGACGTCTGGCGCTTCAGCGGTGGACCGCAGCGCCTCCTTCATTGTTGAAGCATATCCGTCGTCGTTCAGATGCCGAGCGTCCCCCGCTGCGGAGTGTACGCCCCCGGATGACACGGTCCCCGCGACAACGCCAATGCCGCCAGGGAGGGCGTTGGAGGGTGCCTCCCATTGTCACTTCGGAGCAAGGGTCGGAGCGGCCGGAGATGAAGCTTCGTTTCCTCATCACCGAGCTTGACCTTCAACCCTCAGTGGAGTGCATCCACCGTAGCTGGAATCAAAGGTGGGGTCTCGGGGAGGCTGCAGCTGCTCGAGCAGCGCACTCAGCAAGCCGCCCGGGAGACCGTGGCCTCCAAGTAATCGAGCCGACGTGGAACCAGGGGCGCTTCACCTACCCCTGAAGGAACAAATCGGAGAGGCTCGACTCGCACTCCAGGTGCCGGCATCGCCCGCTGACGACAAGTGCAGGTGCACCAGCACGGCCCGTCAGGGCCGCGAGTTCGCTTCAGCTCGAACGTGAGACGAGGTTTATCTAATGTGACCGTTGGAATTTAAATCTTGAATAGAATTCGTTGTTTGAGCGTCCATTAACCATACAGCCTTTTGCGAGCCGTCGTAACTCGTAAATTCACAGTAGACGAATCTGGCGTATGAGGTCTGGGACTCAGCACTGTCAAAGTACGATACTATTTTGTACTTCACTTTATCGTTATTTTCAAAGACTTTGCCTGTCTTCAAGCTACTTGTATTCTCTGCTTTTCGGCTTAACTCTAATCCAACAGGTACATTTAAAGTGTTTTCCAAATCTTTGTCCTTTTGGTAAATATCTGTTATGGGCCTGTCACTGCCAACACTGTAAAAGACGGAGCTTAGGGCTTTCTGACCATTTTGTAAGTCGTATGGGCTTGGGTCTGCCTCGCCCGCTATGTATTGGGCGAACGCTAGCTGAAGGTTATATACGTTGTTATCCAAAATTTCTTGGCCACTGTTATTTTTCGAGACCGTGGGAGGAAGAATTGAATAAGCTTCTGACTCTTTATTTCCATAAACTACATCGTACGCCCCAGTGTCAACTGTCTTATCTATTAAATACTGTGAATAGGCTAGTCTTTCGTCGCGTGGTAATTTTTCGAACTCATCAATACCCATGCTATCGTATTTCTCCATAGCTTGAGCGTATGAGTCTATTCCTTTTTCGGTAACCGTTCCTGTTGGAGTTTCAAGGGCGGGTGCTTGGTTAGTATTTGCACCCGCAGGGGCTTCATTATTGGTAGGTTGTGGGCGTTCATCTGTTGCACCAGTCTTGTTCCCGAATGCGACTGCACTAAGAACTGCAGCCAGCGCAACTCCTGCGATTGCAACCATCGCAACATTGCGTTTGTTTTCAAAGAATTTACCTTCTTCGGTCATATCATCAACCTTCTCGCCCACTGTCTCTACGGTGAAACGCCCCGGGTTCCACGTCGGTTCGACTGCTTGGGAACCACGGTCTCCCGGACGACTTGCTGAGTGTACTGCTCAAGCGCCCGCTGGGAACGATGCTTCGCTTCCTCATCGCCGAGCTTGACCTTGGAAGGGCGCAGCCGAAGCCATCAACCGAAGGCAGAGCAAGGGAGGGTCACGGCAAGCTCAACTCACGGCCGAGGAACCGACTGGGCTACAAGACACCGCAGGACTGCTACACCGAAACCAGGTAGGCGTGAGCGCAAGAGGGCTAGGTGTTGCGATTCAAACTTGAACTTACGCGGCGCGGACTACGCCAGAGCGGCGCCACACACCTCGCAGTTGTAGAGATCAGCGGAAGTGGTAGCTCCGCATGATGGGCACACGACCGTCGAAACATCCTGCTCGTCTGGGACATTTGGGCCCGGCTGTTGAATGGCCGATGAGCCCGGGTCCTCGCTTTTGCCAGCCGCGTCGTCAGCCAACTGCTCAGCCGATCGCGTCTCTGGCGCGGTTAGCCGGTCAACGAACGTGAGAGCTGCAGCGTCAACCGCGCCGCCGATCCTCTTCTCGGTCTTCGCGGAAATCCAGAAGTAGATACCGACTGCGATGCTCAGGAGTGCCATCCACCACTGATACGAACCGGTGAACAGTCCCCACACGCCGGCTCCGATCAGCAGGGCCCCCCAGAAGTGATTCCACAGCCAGCCGAATGAGTTCAGGATGCCACTGAGTATCTTGCTCTTCGAGACGACCCATCCGATGGCGAGAAGTACTGCCAGACCGATGATGATGTCCAAGTTGCGTCCTCTCAAGCGACGGTGCTTCCTAAATGCTTGGGACGATTCACCCTTCCGCCTTGGTCACGTCTGGAGTGACCGATTCAAGGATTCGGGTTTTGACTAGTTCTTCTCGTAGCGCATGTTGCCGTCGCGGACAAGCCAATTCCCGTCGACCGTGAATGTGAAGGTCGCCGGCCCATCCTTCGCAATCAACTTGCCGTTCTCCACATGGCCCTGGTAGTCCAGGCCGAAGGGGTTCGCAACCTCGTGGATCTTGTAGGTGTCGCCGCTCTTGCTGATCTTGATCATTCCGGCGCCACCCCAAGAGCCCGTGAACTGATCAGATGCTGAGCACGCTACTAGGCTGAGCACACAGACCAGAACCATTGCCGCCACAAGGCAACCGGACAGGAATCGACGCTGCATGGAGCCCCCCTCTCGACTTGCGACGGCCGTCCATCTCTTGAGGCGCTACGGCTCCCCCAACCCCGTTGACGATCATAGCATCGAGCCCGGCATCTTCGTCCGCCCAACAATGATTATGCGGAACTACCCGAAACTACTTCGCACCGCGAACCTGAAACGCGCCGGGATTCACGTCGGCTCGATCACTTGGAAGCCACGGTCTCCCGGGCAACGTCCTGAGCGTACTGCTCGAGCATCTGCAGCGGCGATCGTCGTCGTGTCTGCCCGCCCGTCGTGCGCTTGAGTGAGCGGTGCCGGCGCCTAGCGTTGTACCAGCCGATGTGGGTCACGAGGGCAGAACTCCCCTCATTGCTTGGTCAACGTGACTGGCCAGCCATCAACAGTCCCCTGCATGAGCGAACCGTCCAGCGCAAAGACGCGGGTCGAACCTTGGTTAGAAGGCGTGAGCGTAACTTGGTCCCCGTCAGTCGAATACGTGCCGCTGCTGAGCTGATCGCTCGTGTACTGATCGCCGCTGTCGAACTTCACCGTCACTTGAGTGAGACCGATGACTCCTTGCCAGCTCGTTCCCGCTAGGGTCGAGCCACAAGCCGCGAGGGCAAGAAGAACCAGAACGAGTGTGCAAGCTAGTGCGATGCGTCGTGTCATCAGTATCCTTCCCTGTCTGCGCTCAAGTGCCGGGTATCGAAGGCACCAGAGCAATGGCCACGTTGATCACATAGAACATCCAGAATTCCTGGCGACGAGCTCGACCGCTGAAGACCGCATATTACTTCAGGACCCCGACATACCAGTTCATGTGTCCCCCTTCTCGACTGCAATCCGGTCTCAGCGCCCTACGCCCCCTAGCCGGAGCGTCTAGTTCTTCTCGAATCTCATCGTGCCGTCTTCCACGAGCCAGTCGCCCTCGATTGTGAAGGTCGTCGAGTGAACCCCATCCTTCGCAACCAGCTTGCCGTTCTCGACTGTGCCTTGATAGTCGTTGCCGAAGGGGTTGGCCGTGTCGTGGATGAGGTACGTGTCGCCACTCCTCTCGATGCGCAGCATGCCGTAGGTCCCCCACGAGCCGACGTACGGGTCCTTCGGCCCGCAGCCGGAGACAGTGCCAGCCGCGACCGTCAGCGCCGCGATGAGAAGCGTGGCGAGCAGGATCGAACGCACGCGATTCGTGTTCATGAGTTCCCCTCGGATGGATGACGAGCGACGCAAACGGCGTTCGGACTCCCGAGCGCTGGAGAAGTGATCGGCGTTGCCTGCCGAAGCAGGAATCCGACTAGCGTCTTGGACTTCACAGCATCTCCAACCCTCCGCGGCTGCCCACCCACAATCGAGACAGCACCGTTTCAGCCAATCGGACCGGCGGAACAGCCCGTTTGCAGTGTCCCCGCTCCACGTTCAGGACTCTGCGAGGACGATGATGTGGTCGTCAGCCGCGAAGGTGACCGTGCGCGACTTGTCCGGATTGACATGCACGCCGTAGCCCTTTCCGGGGTCATGGCTGTCGGCGGTCAGCCTGTAGCCTATGAAGACCTCCCCGCGTTGGCGGGCCACGTCCGTCAGCGCAGTCATCGCCGTGGGTATCGCCGGCTCTACATAGTCGACCACAGGCCTCAGATAGATCTCGGAGCCCTCGGCGTCGAACAGGTCGCTGAATACCTCGGCGAGTGCGGCATTCTCGGAGAGCTGCGCCATCATCAGACTGATGAGGTGCTTGCTCACGATGAAGTCATCGACGCGAGTTGCCTCCGCCAGCTCCCGGTTCCTCACGTCGAGCATCTCGCTGACGATCGAGAAGGGCGTTTCATCGCGTTCAGCGATGTTGCGCAGGTGCAAGAGCGTGACGAGTGTGATCGCGTCTGCCTTCGCCGGCCCAAGGTGGCCGTACGAGAGAACGATCACATGGTCATAGTCGGACGCGCCCAGGCTCTCAAGAAGGACCCGATCGCGAATGTCGCCGCGAGAGAAGGACAGCCGCTGATTCACGAGGTTGGCGGAGAGTGAATCCATCCCGCAGTTCGCATCGTCGACTTCTGCGACCACGTGAACACGCGATCCTCGAGGAACGTAGTTGTCGAGCTCTCGAACGATGGTCGGGGCCTCGCAACTCCAGCCCAATATCAGAACGCTCTCCGGCGTCTCAACTCTGGTTGTCGGAGCGACAGTTACTGCGGCCTGAACGCGGTTGGGTGTCCAAGTCCGCGACAACTGGATGCGATCATCGTCTTCAGCGATGAGGATGGCGGAGTCGTCGGATCCGAACGGCGTGTTCATGCCTGGGTTCAACGTGACGCCGCTGTGGGGGGAGTAGATACCCAGCAGTGTGCAGGACTCGAATGCATTCAGAGCATCACCGAAAGGGACTCCCGTGAGCGCGTCCTCGTGCTTGAAGTAGATCTCGTCTCCATCGAAGTTCATCAGCTCGGTGTAGACGTTCGAGAGACCGACCTGCCGCGAAGTCTGCGCTGCGACGCGGGCGATTACCTCGCTTGCGAGTATGGGCATGACGCGGTCGCGAACCCCAAGCATGCGAACCACATCGAGATTGGGCGGTTCAGTGATCTGCGCGACGATCACGTAGGGGCCCTCGCGGCGGTCGGGCGCGTTGACGATGGCAAGCAGCGTCTTTATCACGCTGATGTCGGGGTCGTCTCCGTCGGACAGCACGATGATGGATCGGCTCTCACGCGGGTTGACTATGGCAAGGTCGCGATGGTCCACGGGACTGCCCGATCGGCAGATGATGCGGGTGTTCTTCCGGATGGGAATCCGCTCGCGAATCGCCCTCTCCATCTTGACCTTTTCCTCCTCGGCCAAGATGACGATCGCAGCGCCCCTCTTGCGACTTTCGTTCGCGATGACGAGCTCAGAGACGATTGTGAAGACCTCTAGGTTCCATCCCAGGATGACCGTGTGGTCGCGCTCGAGGACGAGTGATCTGCCCTGGCGCAGCATGTCGAGACGGCCTTCGAGCCCATTGTTGATGATGCCGATGAACGTGCCGATTATGAACACGCCGCCGATCGTTGCAAGCAACATGAAGCCTAAGAAGGCAGCGCTCCCCGTATCACCACCCATGGTCCCGGCGTCGAGGGTCCGCATGAAACCCATCCACAACAGCGAGAAGAAGTCCGTGCCCTCGGGCGCGGAGCCCGTTGCTGCTATGAGCGACGCCGCTATGACGACGATCGTGCAGGTGGCAACGGCGAGGCCCGCAAGCATCACCCACGTGCCGCGAGACACTAGTCCATCAAACAGATACTTCAGACGGTCACGAAGTCGCACCCTGCGCATATGTGTCCCCCCGGAGGCTCCCCAGTGCTCCAGCACAACGAGAGGCTAGCACAATGTCGGGACCGGGTCGCGGTGCTGCCGAGCTGGGCGGCCCCCGTCTCCGGGACCAGTCGGAGCGTTAGAGCCTGCGGGGTCCTCCGCATAGGGCGTCTGCGGAACCGGAGTCCATCCTCGGGAGCAGGAAGAAGGCAGAGGTCTCGGGAAGGCTGCAGCTGCTCGAGCACCGCACTGAGCAAGCCGCCCGGGAGACCGTGGCTTCCACATAATCGAGCCGACGTGGAACCCGGGGCGTTTCATAAGCGGCGCGCCAACGGTTTCCCGAGTACGACAACCGTCCGCGCATCTGCTCGAAACGCTTGCTAGGTGCCGGCGTCCAGAACGCCCAGAAGACGCGAGAATGCCGTATCGCCCTCGAGCGCGGGCAGTCTGTGACGCGCCTGCGTTGAGAGCGCCAACCTTGTCGCCTCCGGCAGCCCGATACACGCGTCCGTCAGTTCATCAAGCGCTTCCCCAAGGTCATCATTGGCCACGGCAAGGTCATCATCGAAGGTGAACGTGTCGCAGTTGCTTGATGCCGCGAGCCAAGAGTCGTAGGCCGTCTTGACGTTGTGCACGCGCTGTTGAACCAGTTCCGGCAACAGCGGACGAGGCTCGCCGTGAACAGCGGACATCGATGCCCCACTCGATGGATCAAGAACCGCAGAGTCATCCGCAGAGGTCGGGCCGGCGGTTTCGCTAGCGCGATCGTCCGCCTCATCGACGACATCCTCGTGGATTGGACCCACCTCCTCAGCCAGCACTTCCTCGGGAGCGGTCAAGTGATCCACGAAAGCGACGGCGGCGGTGTTCGCGGCATCACCGATCTTCCGCTCGGTCTTAGGGGAGATCAGGAAGTAGATGCCGACCCCGATGCTGAGAAGCGCCATCCACCATTCCGTACCGCCCGTGAAGAGGCTCCAGGCACCAAACCCGATGAAGAGGCTGCCCCACAGCCAGTTCATTGCCAAGCCAAGAGCGTTCAGAAGCCCGCTGAGCACCTTGCTCTTGCTGACGACCCATCCGATCGCGAAGAGTATTGCGAGACCGATGATGATGTCCAAGTTGAGTCCCCCCGTTTCGCGTTCACTATGTCGTGGCTGGTCAGCAGCTCAGTTGCGAAGGCTATTGCTTGGTCAGATCGTAGAGCGCTTCAGTCGAGGACGCGCTCTCGTATACCTTGAGTCGATTGCAGCTCACGACTTCAATGTAGAAGATCCATTCGTTCATGCCACCCGGGCAATGCGAATCGCGTATGCCATGAGCACCATTCCCACGAGAAACTTGCCCCGCACTGCTTGCCCCCGTTCCACCAGGCCACGCCCGCGACTCCAAGCGCACCGGCGCCCGATGACGCCGTCCAGAGTCAAGATGATCCTGCCCCTCGCGGCAGCACCCATTCCAACTGCGCCGCCAGTCCGCTCAGGTGCTCTGACAACGGCGTCCGGTCGACTCCATCCACACCGAACTCGGATTGAGGGCCCCGCATGCAAGCGGACATTGGATTGCGTGGTGCTACTCGGCCAAGAGCCGGCCCAGTCCAACGAGCGCGTCGTTAAACGCGGCATCCCCGGGGACTCCGGTGATCATAGCCTGATACCAGTAGTCCTTGTTGCCGGCCACGATCACCTCGTACCGTTCGTTCGTGACCATTCCCCCTGCGACCTCCGGGTACTTACGGAGACCCTCTCCCCGGTCGGTTGCCGCCCCGACGTCACGAATCATGACAACGGCAGACGCGTAGACTTCCTCGGGCGTGCTACCGCCGTATTCCCGCTCGACATTGTAGACTCCCGAGGTGAACCGGGAATCATCGCTGTAGCGATACGCGGAAATGCTGACGGCTGCCTCATCCACGCCGACGACGGCACCGAACGAACCCGGCGGCAGGACGTAGGAGCGCCTTTCTTCCGTCGAGTCCTCCCACGAGTTCTCCCAGTCAACGGTCACGGTGCCTTGGCCGAGCCAGGGCTTGAGAGTCGCTTGGACCGCCTCCGGGGTTGGCCACATGGGAGAGCGCGAACTTGCGCTCGACCCCTCAGCCTGAGGCGTATCGCTGGTCCGAGCGCTGCCGGACGTCGACTGCTGCGTTTGGGCGGCCGGGGTACCCGTCCCGCTCTGAGCACAGCCGCTACAGAGCATCGCGAACACCGCACAGATCATGACGTACGACACGATGCCCCGAGTTCGCGAATCTCGAGTGCCAGTTGCCACGAGACGCCCCCCTCCCCCGACAGCCCGCCACACACGACGCCCACATGGCGCAGACGGGCCAAGTCCATACCGAGTCTAGCAGACTCATTCTGCGCGGAACGCCGACCGCGCTCGTGGAAGCGGGTCTGCGTGAGTCCGTCTGGCGGAGGAGGAGGTACATCCGCCTCGGTAGCACCGCTCACGGACTCCACCATCGCCAGAATGCAGTCATCCGCGGCAAGCGCGGACTCCTGTGACTTGCGCGGGTTGGTATGAACGCCATACCGCCGCCGGGTGGGCTGAGTGCGCGGTCGACATTCTTGTGTAGCGCTCCTGAGGCACGGAACTTGAAGGCAAGCCGGCTTGATCCTGCTCGGGCTCAACGCCGCCCACACGCACGAAGTCGAATCCACCGAAGGGACGAGTCAATGGCCCTTCGTCCGTCGAACAGTACTTCTACGGTCTGAGTACCCCCCCTGATTCCCCCGGTCAGAATGCGCCGTTCCGTGCGGGAAGTCACTCGAGTCGCTGGCCCGCGGATGATCCATCCCTGCGACTACGCAGGTCAGCGCTGACAAGGTGTGGCGGATGTCACGCCGAGACCCTCCGTGCGGGCGGCAGACCGCGCAGAACGCCACTTCCTTGTCGCCGAGCTTGGACTTCTTCCCTAGCCCCAGCCCGCCATCGGAACCACTACCTTGAGGAACCAGGGGAGCACCACCGTCAGGAAGTAGCCCACCAGCGCAAAGATGAACAGCGCCACATAGGCGATGACGGCGAAGTGGGCGACCTGGATCGCGCACCTCCGAGGGTCAGCCTCGGGGTATGGGGCACTCCCCATCATCGCCTCGGAGCCAGAACCGAAGCGGCGGGAGACAGAAGCTTGGCTTCCTCATCACCCGAGCTTGACCTGGAAGACAGAGCAGATGGAACCGACTCACCGTAGCTGGAATCGAAGGTGGGGTCTCGGAGAGGCCCTCGCTAGCGAGAATCGCTATGCGCACAGAAGAGCCGCCCCAATGAGGACGGCTCTTCATCGATTCCGTGCCGGAAGCCCTGCCTGCCTACTTCACCGTAATGTAGTCGTATCCGCTGTAGCTGGTCGAGTGGCCGGCGTCGCCGTGCATCGCCCTTACGCGCCACCTTCCGGCGTGCGGGAGCGACACCCGGGCGCTGTACTTGGTCTTGGTCGTCGAGTAGTAGTAGCGCTTCGCGTTGACGGAGTTGTGGAAGACGTACACCCCGTGCGAGTTCCGGAGGTAGAACTTCAGGGTTGCCAGATACGTACCGCTCGTGTGCCGAGGCGCCACGTAGCCGTAGACGGTGAACGCGTGGGAGTGCGTGACGGAGGACGGGGCGACAGGCGTGTACATGGTCGCCTTCGGAAGTGCAGCCGCCACGCTGAACGCCACGGTCGCGCCGCCTGGACTCTGCCATGAACCGCCGACCAGCTGCCCGGAGACGAAGCCTGTCCAGTTCCCGGCGAGGTCGAGTTTCCGGCTGAACGTCACGGTCTTGCTCTCCCCAGCGGCCAGAGTGATGCTCGCGGACGCGACGGCATCACGGTTCTCGCCGGAAGGCCCTCTGAAAGCCAGGACGAGCGGCGCCCAGGTGCCGGACTGCCCACCGGTGTTCTTGACCGTGAAGGATCCGGTCACCGTGTTGCCTACGGCATGGGTACCGCCCGACAGGTTCACCGCACCGACCACTGACAGGCTCGCTGGCGGCACGGGCGGCCGTACGTACGTGAGCCGGATGGCGTCGAAAGCGATTCGCGAGTTCTCGTTCATGTAGTTGACCTCGCCGGTCACGTCATCGAGCACGACCCAAGCCGAACCGGCGTTCAGCGCGTAGGTGCCGAGAGTAGTCCATCCGCTCGTGCTGTACTGGTTGACGCTCTTGTCCCGCACACCACCTGCCGTGTTGACGTGATACACGGCGTTCTTGGTGCCAGCATTGGACGAGGTGATGTAGGCCTCTATGACGTAGTCGCCCGACCCGCTCAGCTTCGAGAGATCGAACGTCCACTGGCCCCAGTTGTCGCGAGGTTCGCTTGGGCTCACGCCGGTGTAGATCGCGGTCCCGTAGATGCCGCCAGCGAATGCGGTCCAGCCTGTGGATGCACCGCCCTTGGTGAAGGCGACATCGTCAGGGGCGATCGGGTTGCCTCGATCGGGCTGGACGCCAGAGATGGTGTAGACGTATCCCAAGAGGGGGCCACATCCACCAGAGGTGCTGATACGTTGCACGGTATCCATCGCGAACACGGGTCCGCCCCAACTTGACTGCGACACCGTGACCGTGCCCCCACTTATTGCCTCGACTACCGCGACGTGCCCACAGTAGTTGTTGATGCCGGCGGCCCCGCCCCACACGGCAATTGCGCCAAGGGCAGGAGTGGATCCCTTGCTCAGTGCATTCGAATTCCACCAGGTCTTTGCATTGCCGGTGTATCCGGCGGGAAGCGGCGTACCCCGGACCTCCCATGCCCTTCCCCATGCGTACCACGTGCAGTTGCCATTCAGGTACACACCACCAGCCCAAAACGGATTCTGGTTGGAGTAGTAGTGGAAGTCGCTGGTCGACGGTGCCGTGGTTCTTGCCGTGAATGCCATCGCAACTGTTGGACACGCCACGAGGGCCATGAGCAGTGAAGCCGCGAGCAGAACCGCGGATGAACAGATCCTCACCACACGCGTTCGCGCACCGAGACCGCCACGAAAGTCCCCCCGCGTCCGAGCAGTCGAAAGCGACCAGATCTGTTCCAAGAAACCCCGCCCCCTTTGGACAAGCGCTCGATGACCCGACCCGTTCAGCCCCCGTACCATCACCGCCGTACTAGACCATGGCGGGCGAGGGTCCCCGGAAGCGACTCCGACAAGGCGAACCGGGGATATGTCATCCCCGCAAGTCGCAGGCAAGACGAACTGCCAAGCTTCCCGTTCTCCCGCCTGCCTTCTGTGGCGGACCTATCTCACCGTGATGTACTCGTATCCGCTGTAACTGCCAGCGTGCTTGCTGCAGGAATGGTAGGCGCGAACACGCCACTTCCCGGTATGCGGGAGCGAGACCGTCGCCTTGTACTTGGTCTTGGTCGTCGAGTAGTAGTAGCGCCTCGCGTTGACCGAGTGGTGATAGACGTACACCCCGTGCGAGTTCCGGAGGTAGAACTTCAGCGTGGCCAGGTACGTGCCGCTCGTGTGCCTCGGGGCCACATAGCCGTAGATCGAGTACGAGTGACCTCGGTACATGGTGGACGGCGCAACCGGGGTGTAGACAGTCGCTGCTGGCAGTGCCGGCGCGTTGAGTGACACGAACTGGCCCTGGACGCTGAACGTGTACTCCTGCGGTGCAGTTCCTTCGTGGACCTTGACGTAGTAGATTCCACGCGCGAGTTGGCGGTTCCACGTCGAAGAGGGGCCTCGCATCCACACAAGCTCCGACTTGGTCGGGTCGCTGTACACATCAAGCGAAAGGTCATGCGGCGTCCACAGACCGACACTCACATCGCACGTGCTGGTCACGTAGAACTTGTACCAATCTGTGTCGCCGCTTGCGCCGATAGTCGCCTGGTTCTCAGCGTACGGGGTAACCAACTGGGCCTGCCGATAGCCCGTGTCGGCGGGCTCGTAGATCTCGTTGAGAAGCGTCGCCGTGCGATGGGTGTTCGCGAGGCTGGGTGGCTGCGAAGAGGTCGGCCCAGTCACGCTCAGTGTGTACGCTTTGGGCGCCGAGTTCTTGTAGACACGGATGTAGTACAGACCCGGCTGCCACTGTTTGATCGTCGACCCACCGCTGGTGTTGAAGTAGAAGAGCTCGTCCAGGCCACCACCGTCGTACTTGTAGACGACGGTGTAGGCGTTGGTCGCGATGGTGAAGTCACCCGTCGACCCAACATAGAGGTAGTACCAGTCCTCATCGCCGGTCGCGCTTATGTTGCCGTTCACGGCCACGCCCCCGACGAGCGGACCTTCGGCACCGGTGAATCGATTGTTGGTCGGCTCGATATCGGCGGCAGCGCTGGCTACAACAACCAACGACGCGACGAGTGCCAGCGCGCACGCGAGCAGTATCCTGCGACGCAGAGTTCTCATTGCTCCCCCTTCACGGATCGCGCCCCCTCGAGCGCTCGGCTCGGGCTAACACAACGGCACACGTGATCAGGTGCCGAGCAGATCCTTTCGACGGCACGGCCCCGGTGGACGTCCGCCGCCATCCCATGTTATCCGTTCTCCCGGTTGCGAGCCGCCACCTTGCGACGATTAGTGCCTTCAACCCCACTGCAGACTCGGGGCCCCGAGCACCCGGGCATCGACGTCAACTCCGTCTATCTCTATCGTCATGGACGGCGAACGACGGGCGTGTCCATTTTCAGGGTGTCAACCTAACCGGGTCAACTCCAACTCCACCCCATGCAATACCGTGCCCCGTCCGCGTTCAGAGTCCCGCATTTCTGGCAGTACATCTATCGCCCCCTGGAGCAGCAGTTGACGGACACTGTCGACGTAGACACGAGGACCCGCGTCACCGGGTCGAGCCGCTGAGCGTGTCCAGATACTCAACGATGCCTTGCGCGAGACCGTCGGCCAGTTGCTGCTGGTAGTCGGACGAGCCGAGTTTGAGATCCTCGGCACGATTGGACATGAAGCCCATCTCTACGAGCACGCTCGGCACCTTGGACCAGTTGAAGCCCCGGAGATCGCTTCGCGACACAACTCCCTTGTCCGCCGCGCCCGTTGCCGCGATCACAGCGCGGTGCACAAGGTGGCCGGCCTTGGCGCTCTCGCCGACAATCGAAGCTGTCCACCTGTTCTTGGCCGGGACCAGCGTGGAAATACCGTGCGCGACATGCATCTTGTTCTCGCCATCGCAGTGAATACGGACGAACAGTGCCGCGTGGGCGGTATTGGCAATCTGCGCGCGAGCCGAGTTGGCGATGTTGACGTTCTCGGTGGTGCGGACCATGACGACCCCGACTCCTTGAGCTTCGAGCGCCGCCTCGAGCTTGAGCGCTACCGCGAGGTTGATCACGCTCTCCTTGATGTGGGGCGGCAAGACTCCGACGGCGCCGTACTCGACCTTGTGCCTCAGCGTGCTCGATCCGGGCCCTTCGGGCTCCTCGCTGGTGTCCTGCTTCGCCTGGTGACCGGCGTCAATCACGACGACGAGCGACCCAGTCGGCGTCACCCGATGGGCGGTTGGAGTTGGCGTCGCAGCGGTCGACGCCATCGAGGTGGTTGTCGCAGACTGGCCACGGGCGTCCGGATTGGCGCCCCCGCGGGTCGGCGCTCCGAGGGGCTGACGGAACACTCCGGTCGTCGCGACAGCCACGAAGCCGAACAGACCGACCACCACCACGGCTCCGAGGACTCTGAGAATCGCCGGACTCGCCCCCGCCGGATCCCGGCGCCCTTGGATGTGCCTGCGCGCCGTCATCCTCAGCCTCTCGGTACGTGGACCCTTGTCACCTGGGCACCGAGCTACTTCTTCGCCTCCCAAGAGAGGTTCCACTGGATACCCGCGACGAGGCTCCCCGGGATTCCGGGCACGGCGTTCGTGAGCGCCGCCTCGTTCGCGGATGGGGCGCCGTACGGTGCGCTCCATGCGACCTTCCAAGGAACTCCTTGCAGCACCACGAACATCCGCCCCGTACCCTTCGACTGCAACGCAATGTCGGCGACCGCGAATTCACCTTGCGCCGATAGCTGGGTGCCACGGTTGACCCACAGCAGATCGGTCTTCTTCTTGGTCGTGCCGAGCCACGCATGGATGGCATCCATGATTGCCAAACGTTCAGGCGTATTCAGGTCGACCGCGTGGAGCGCACCGGTCTGCACCGTTGAGCCCGACGTTTCCAACGCCGCGGACGAGGCATCGGATGTCGAGCCCGTCTGTGACTGAGCGCTATCGGCGCTCGACGCTGTCGACTGGCGGCCGAGCATTCCCATCTGGAACGCCACGACGGTCCCAGCCACCAGCACCACGACGATCGCGGCGCCAATGCCCCAAGCGGCGAACGCGTGGCTCCGACGGGGAACGGCAGTCTGCGAAGGCGTTTCTGCGCGCGCATGAGCGTCGCGCCCGACCACGTCCTCTTGACCCGGCTGAGGCGGACTCGCCGCAAGCGCGCCACACTTGGGACAGAAACTCGCACCTTCTCGGACGTCCCCGCCACATTCTCGACAGAACACGAACACCTCCGCGGTTGCAGCCGACGGTCGACAACGACAGGCGGGCGCTAGTCGCCCGAGTTGTCCGAGGCAGCGGAGAGCGATACGTCCTTGTTCGCACGATTGAGGTTGTTGCTGGCAGTGCCGCTGGCGCTTGACATCGATGTCGTCCAGATGCCCAAGATACGCTGGGAAACGCGATCGTAGCGAGCTCCGGCTCCGATCGACTGGAGCGCGTTGTCGAGTCCCTGCAGGTACTGCACATTCCAGAAGTCAGCCCAGGCAAGGATCCGCTCGTGCGCCACGCTGAGTTCCATGGGCGGCCGCAGTGAGTGGAGCGATGCGGTCGCGGACTTGATCTTGTCCTCTTCCTTCTTGATAACAGCAAGTGACTGGCTCCATTCATTCGCCGTCACCTGCATGCTGCCGTCGTTGTAGCTGGTGTAGTCGTTAAGGACCGCGTCAATCGCGGTCGTGGAGTCCGAGATATCGGCGGTGTACTTGTCTGCGTAGGTTCCGTAGGCGACGGCGGTCATGGGCGAGAAGAAGATCGACCAAACCGCCCATACGAGAATCACAGCGGCGACCGCGATGCCGCCATACGCGAACATCTTGTTGCCCCTCACTACGGAGATGGCACCCGCGAGAGCATCCGCAGCCTTTGCGGGTGCCGCAGGTCCGGCGGCCTCCGCGACGTTGGCGCCGCACTTCTCACAGAAGCGCGCATCGTCGACGTTCTGCTGTCCGCACGCTTGGCAGTACTTCATCTGTAGATCCCCCTTCGGTCCGTCACTCCTGGATTCCCGTACCGCACGTGGGGCAAAAACGTAGCCCCTCGCTCACCGCGCCTCCGCAGCTCGGGCAGTAGGCCTCGCCCTGTGAGGAGACGTTCGCAGGTACATTGCGGATCTCGTCGGCCGCGGCCTCGTCGGCGCCCTCGGGCTCAGGCTCGCCGACCGACGTTCCGCACCTGGTACAGAACCTCGAGCCCGCCACGAGGGGAGAGTCGCAGTGTGTGCACTTCAGCACCTCCGCGATCTCAAGCTTCGACCCGCAGCCAACGCAGAAGGACGAACCCAGAGCATTCGATGCACCGCATTTCGGACACGTGACCGATGCACCTTGCTCGTGCAGGCCAGCATCGAGCTCGGACTCCAGCCGCGCAATCTCAAGCTCGATCGTGCGGATCTTGCCCGCGTAGCTCTCGAGACCGTCCACGGCGACCGGCGCCCTGCGGTTGGACTCATACACGTGCTTGCCGAGCGACTCATAGAGCTCCGCGCGACTCTTGGAAAGCGAGGTCAGGGCGCTCTTGATCCGCCCGATCTGAAGCATGCGGTCGGTCTGGCCGATGCCCTTGTTGATCCCGTCCGACAGGCTCTCGAGCAACCCCATCTTCGCCTCCATTGACGCTACTTGAGCTTCGCGCCGCACCCGCGGCAGAACGTGGCTGCAGTTGAGTTCGGCACGCCGCAGCTCGGGCAGGGCTCCTCATTGGTGCCAAGCGACGCTCCGGCAGCCGGCGTGGTGACCCGGACGGCCGACTTCCGCGCCGCGCGGTCGGCGAGCGCCGCCCTAGCCCTCTTCACCCCGAGGAACCCCCCGAGCAGCAACAGGAGGAGTAGGACGGCAGCGGCGATGCCCGTGCGAATCCAGTCGACGACCCACGACGTGGCGGTCACCTTGACCGGGTTGACGGCGTCCTGGGATTGGAACTCCCATATCGTGTTCTCCGGGGCAGACGGCCCCTCCGCCTTGGCGGCGATCCCGGGCATCACCAGCTGCACGGTGAGCCGGGCTTTGTCGACAGCGTCGCTGTAGTTCTGGAGCTCCTGGTCGGACGGCTTGCCGCTGCCGCCGCACTCCGAGCATTCGACCTGGCCGGCGCCTCCGCAGGAGTCGCACGTGATACGACCTGTCCCATTGCATTGGGAGCATGTGTACCTAGTGGTACTGCCGTCGTACCACGTGTACAACGTGTACCCCATGCCGTCGCAGGTCGAGCAGGTGGTGTATCCCCGACCGTTGCAGGAGCTGCAGGTCACCTCACCGTCGCCGCCGCACTCGCTGCAGCGCGTCGGCTGCACGTCGAGACCAGGCAACTCGTAGGTCACCTTGTAGCTCTTGGCGAGGAAGAGGTCGCTCGTCCATGTCGTGAGGACCTGCAGGTCGGTCGCGGGAAGATCACGGCCCAGTCCGGACCCGAGGGAGGAATACAGGGTCCGAGCCATGAGGTTGCTGTTCGTGGCGAAGTCCTTCAGGTCAACGAACCTGCGACTCAGCTCCGACTCGCTGGAACCGGCGCGGACGCTCCACTTGGCCTTCTGCAGTGCGCTCACGTCGTCAGGCGTCAGTTCGACGCCGCGCACCTGGATGCTCTGCTCGATCGTGCCGTCGGAGTTGACCGTGATCCGGACGTCGGCCCCGGGCTTGGCGGCCGAACATCCCGCGAGCAGCAAGGCGGACGACACCAGGAGCACGGCCGCAAAGCGGCTACCAGCCTTCATTTGGATTCCTCCCGTCGCGCCGCCCCCCGGACGACACATCTGACCCTACTGTCGCACATCGCCGCGGTTCCGACCATAGGACCGGGCTCTTGGCGACGAGCGCGACGCAGCGATCTCACACCGGCAAGCTCCGCGCTCGTCACCGTTGCCGCCTCCATGAGAGCGCGACTCCGGTGCCGGCCCCGATCAACAGCAGACCGACCACGCCATAGGTCGGCCAGAGCCAGACCGGGAGGACGCCCCTCGCCTGCCCGACCCTCCCCAATGCTGCACGCGGCAGCCCGGTCGCCGTGGTCTCTGACACGACGACGTATGTCCCGACCTGGTCCGAATCCGCCCCTGGCGCGGTTGTCGTCGGACCGGTGACGTCGACCGCGACGGATGCCTCGGCGGCAGGGGCGATCGGCGCCTCCGCATAGAGACCATAGTCACCCGGTTTCGCCGACGCGATCCTGAAGCGACGCAGGACCCGACCTTCCACGACCTCGCCGCCCTGGTATGCCCCGTTGACGACCTCGATGCCCTCGGGATCCACCAACCAGATCGCCGTGTCACGGTCCCTCGCTCCGACCATGACACGGAGGTCCACCGTCTTGCTCTCATCCGAGCTCGCGACGGTGAACTGCGCGATCCTCGCGGGCTCGCCTCGTTTCAGAGACACGCTCTGCTCCGAGATCACGCGAGCGTTCGAGGCGATTTCGGCGATGCGGACGAACCTCCTCGCCAGTGCGTTGCTCACGTCCTGCGCCGAGCTCTCGATGAAGACCTGCCCGCCCGTCTTCTCGGCGATGCTGCGGAGCAGTGCGGTCCCGGCGTCATCCGTGCCGTAGCCGATGGTGTAGATGGGGATGCCCGCTGCCTCAGCCCGCTGCAGGACCCGAAGGCCGCTGTCGGCGAGACCCGGGAGCGACGTCTGGCCCAGGTTCGGCGCGCCATCCGAGACAAGGATAATGATGCGCTTCTTGGTCGCGCTCACTTCCAGGCGGCTCAGCGCCGCGTCCAGTCCGGCCTCTAGGTCGGTGTTCTCGTTGGCAGCGATACTCTGCAGCGCTTCGCCCAGAGCCGAGTAGTCCGTCGTCAGTGGCTGATTGTCGACGACGCGGCTCGAGAAACTCACGATCCCCAAGCGGTCGCGCTCGCCCGCCACGCCCGGATCCGACAGGACGTCCACAACCGCTTGCCCCGCGGTCCGAGCGTTCGCGATCTTCTCGACGCCGCTCTTGTCCGGATCCCCCATGCTCGCCGAGCTATCGATGACAAGCATGGCGTCGAGTGTCGAGCGCCCGTCGGAGACCGTCTGCGCGGGTGCCGGTTGCGCGGTAGTCTCCGTCGGCCATCGATGAATCACCCACTCGAAGCCGACGGGCGGAAGTTCGCCCTCGCCGATCCCGACACCCAAGATCGGTATCTGCAGCGCTGCACCGATCGCACCCTCGAGACCGGCCGACAGGGTGATGTTCGCGCCGCTGTCGGTCACAGGGACCTCGGGTCCGTCAGGCCCGATCTTCAGCAACTGCCCACTGTTGAACACGACCTTGCCGTACAACTCCCCACGAATGAACGGACCGACTCCGTCATACAGGCGCGTCCCGATCTTCACACCCCCCGACAACTTGAACTCCATCGAGCCGGACACGCCGGCCTCCCACTTCGTGGGCGGGTGGTCGACCGTCGCGATCGGCTTCACCTCGGGAGTCCGTCCCCGGGCGTAGTCCAGCCCAAGCTCCCAGCGGGTCAGGTCCGTCCGCTCGAACTGGAGCGTGCCGGACACCGCAGCGCTCACGCCCCCGACGGGCTCGACGTAGCCTTCAACGTAGACCGGCACGAACACGATGGTGAACCAGCCGCCAGCAGTCGGGGTGACCTGCATCTTGGGCAGCGGGATGTCCACCGGGATCTTCTCGTGCGTCTGGTCGAGCTTGATCTCTGATGTGACGCTCACCGTCAAGGTCGACTCGTGCACGACGGTGGAGACCAACGCGAACTTCTGAACGGTGAAGTCCTGCCATGTCGCCGATAGGACCAGCGCAACCTGCCACCTGTCCTCTTGATCGACGGCGACGGAGATCTTGCCGCCGTTGCGGTCGTACGATCCACCCAGCGTCGGCCACTTCAGACGGATGTCGGGCGGAGAGAGGCGCTTGTCGGCGAAGTCCACGGGGCTCAGCGACGCGGGCGAGGACGTCGGTCGGTACACACCGTCAAGCACCGTTGACGATCCCTGCTCGTAGGCGGCAGCGACGACCGTACCTGCATGCAGCGTAGCGGTCGTCGTCGTGTCGCCCGAGATCGGCAGCGACGGGGTGACACGGGCATCGAGCGAGCCTTTGACGACGATGTCCGCCAAGGAGGCGAGCATGGTCCTTGCGACCAGGGTCTCGCCTTCCCGTGCCACGCTCTCGACCTTGACTAGGAACCCGTGGGCGGCCGCACCCTGAACGCCGGACACGAGGACCTGCCCGGGTCGGACGAGTTGCGCAACGGTGGTCGTGTTCGCGAACACGATCCTGTCGGGGGCGTAACTCAGAAGGTCACCGGACAGTCGACCATCGACGACAACGGCCTTCTTGCTGATCCTCGTCTCCGCCGCGGCTGATGCGGCGCTCTCGGCCGCACTCGCCATGACTCCCCCAGGACCCAGGAAGCGAACACTGCCGATCGCGGAGGCGTGGTTGTTCAGGAATCCGAGCGCGGAGGCGCCCAGCGCATCGTCCCCGACGAGAATCAGCGGCGACAGGGCCCCGTTGGACTTGCGCGCAACGTGGGCCACAAACGCTCCCTCGGCATATGCATGCGCCCGGTCCGCGCCACGCACTGCAAACACGGTCGTGTACTCGAAACCCCGCGCGAAGGCGTACTCGGCAAGCTTCGTCGACAGGTCCTGGGCACTCGCGCCTGTGACCCGGTCGGTCATGGCGGCCTGCAAGCCCGCCGCGGCCAGAGCCGCATCGGGCACCGCCTGCCGATCCCCCATAAGCAGCACCACGGAAGGATGGACTGCCTGCAGCGTCGACGCATCGAGGCGTATCGCCCCCTGCGCATCAGCGAAGACCACGGGCATGCCCAGTGGGCTGGCATACGCTGATGCCAGCGCCAGCCCCGAATCATCGTCGGCTCGCACGACGGCGATGTCGCGCGACACACCCGAAGTCACGCAGGCCATGGCGACCATGTTCGCAAGCTGGAACGGGTCGGCCGCGACGATCTCCTCGACGGGCACGCCGACGGCGCGAAGAGCGGTGCCTACGCTCGGGGCGATCGAACCCGAGCGGTAGACGAGGAGCACCCTCTTGGGCGCAAGCTCCCCTATGCGACCTCCGACGTCCATGGGCAGGGCGTCCGGCGCCGTAAGCAGCAACGGCGCATCCAGAGAGGACGCCAAGGGCCCGGCGACTGCGGCTGCCGCAGAATCGTTCGACACAACCAGCACGACTGCGTCCGCGTGACCGGGCCAACCTTCCCGCGACAGTTGCAGCGCCGTTTCGACGGGTGAGTCGGTCGCGAGCCTGGCGACATCTGGCCGCGAAGCAGTGTAGCTACCCGGCCCATACGAGCCCCACCACACCCAGAGCCCGACGCCAACGATGAACAGCAGCGCCCCAGCGAGTCCAAACCAGAACGCCTTCCGAGGCCGGCGCGCGGCCACGGGCGAGCCGCAGCCATCACAGAAAGCCGTGCCGCGTTCGAGCGCTGCACCGCACTCTGAGCACCTACTCATCGCTGGTCCGAACGCCCAGTGTGGTCTTCCCATCAATGCGGAACGCGTCGACCTTCCAGCTTGCGAAGTTCCCACTCAGCAGGACTTCAACCGGCAGCCGAGCGGCCTCAGCGCCAGTCAACTGGACTTGCACCGACATGCGCCCGGATCCCGCTGGCTGCACGGACACGCCCATCTCGGCCGGCGCCCCCTCGACCACTCCCATCAGGACGATTGCTCCTTGCGGGGTCATGTGCAGCGTCGCGCTCGCGAGGTCGATAGAGCCGAACCCGCGTGTGGCCAGGTCGTGACGGACCGACGCGGATTCCGCCTGGAATCGGGCTGCCTGCTCGCCCGCCGCGCCCGCGTCGGACAAGCGCTGGTAGTTATACGCGTCCTGGCGTGTGGTGAGCGCCTGCATGAACCGCACCGCGGAATCCACCGCAAGGGCTCTCGGCACAACCCACAGAGCGGACGCCGTGTAGCCAGTGAGCAAGGCGATCGCGGCCACTGTCCAGACCATCCGTGAGACGATGGAGGGCCGCGGCCTGCCACTCTTCGGAACGTCGGAGACCGCCACGATGCGATCCGCGGGTGGTGACGGTCGGCCTTGGTACGTCGATGCCGTTGTGACCGTCACCGCAGACGTGGCCGGCTTCAAGGCAACGCCGCACATGCCACAGACGAGCCAGTCGTCGGGCGCCTCGACTCCGCAGCCCGGACAGAAGCGTCCCACCGTCATCCGCGCGCTCGAGACCCAGTGCAGACCGCTTGCTGCATTCGACTCGCCCCCTGGCGTCTCACGCTGCTCATGCCCGTAGCGCTGCGACTAGCTCAGCGCGCCCCCGACAAGCCCAACCCCAGCGCCCGGTGATCGGCACCTGAGACCGGCAACACCGTTCTGCGATCCGAAAACCCCGGCAAGGGCGTGAACGCGTTCACGCTTCCCTAGTGGTTGAAGCCCATGACACGAAGCTCGGCGATGGACGTGTCCTCTGCGTCGTGAACGGTCCCCGTATTCGCAGGCGACGTCGAGACGATGACGAAGGTGACTGACGACGTCCGCACGGGCTTCGGCAGCAACATCTCCTGCCAGTTCTTGTCGTCGGTGTTCAGTAAGAAGACCTTGCTCTTGCTTCCGTCGGAGAAGACCATCTGCGCACTGGCGACTCTGCCGTTGGAGTACCAGCGATCCACGTTGGCCTTGGCATCGAACTTCACGTAGCCGGGAACCACCTTCAAAGAGTCGACCCACACCTCGGAAGCGAAAGTGAACGTGATCGTCTGTCCCTCACCGTACCCCTTGGCGTTCTCGGCCCAGGCCGAGTCCAACCTGTTGTCTATGAGGTTCGACGTCGGATAGCCCTTCTTGCTGCCCGAGGCCTTGATCGCGGTCCGCGCTCCGGTGATGTCCTCAGGCATGCCAGTGGGCGGCACCGGAGCGGTCGCCGAGTCTGCCACCGTGTCCGTCGCGGACGCCGTCCCGCTCGACGATGACGAGGCCGAGGACGCGGCGCCGGCGCTGCTTTGGTGTTGGTCGAACAGACCCTGCTGGTAGAGCACCCAAACCGCGCCCGCGCCGCAGACAAGGACCCCGATCACGCCAAGGGCGATCCACCGACCGACATGCCGCGTGTGCCGAACCGGCCGGACTGGGCTCGATGAGGCGGCAGGGACCGCGGGCGGTGCCTGGATCGGGGTGTCGGACGTCGACGCCGCCGACTCCATTGGGCTACCGCACGCCGGGCAGAAACGCCCGCCGTCGCGCACTTGCTTGCCGCATCTTGGACAGAACACGAAGCCTCCCTCTGCAGTGTCGATCGCCAGCGTTGGGTCAGCCTGCCGAAGCCACAATCGTTGCACGGACATCGCTGCTCGTCGGCGACGACCCGTGGATCCCCCACATGTCGGTCAGGACCTGATCCCAGACGCGCGGGCTCGAGATGTCGCGGACGCAAGCCCCGAGTCTTGGATCCGGCCGCCCTGGCCGTCGGCTCCCCCAGCCCCACGATCCGCACAAACAGAATCGGCGGCCCCCTTGGACGATTCTGACACAACCGCCTTCGGCGGACGAGGAATCGCCAGATGTTGTGCTGTTCCCTTCAGCGGAGGAGCATGATGCGCCCTCGCGCCACCCCATTCGTCCGTGATCGCGAATCCGCCGTCCGCTTCGTGCTAACGTCGCTCCGGAACTTCTGGTGGCCCGTCTCGGGCAGTGCGGCACATGGAGGCGGGCAGGTCTTGGCCAAGCAGAAGCGGCACCTGAGCAAGCGCAGCACAGGCAGCGTGCCCTATCTGTGGCTCGCACTGATAGGTGTGTTCGTTCTCGCAGTGGTCGTCGCCGCGTTCTCGAGCGCCATGCCCAAGGGCACTACCGATGCCCCTGCAGCCGCTTCCAAGAACCCGGAGCCGCGTGTGACGACCGAGTCGGCACCCGCTTCGACGCCGAAGGTGACCCCGCCGGCTACGCCAGCCCCAGCACCGACTCTGCCGGAGCAGATGGCCCATGTGCCCGCTTCGACACGTCAGCTCATCGTAATCACCGGCCGGAAGCTAGGCTCGAACGCGGGGACCCTGGAGGTCTACAACAAGGATGGGCAACGCTGGGTCCGCGCACTCAGTGTCCCGGCAGACTTCGGCAAGAGCGGATTGGTAGATGGGCTGAAGCGCCGCCAGGGTCACCTGCAGACCCCCACCGGAATCTGGTCGATCAGTGACTTCGTGTTCGGCCTTCACCCCACGGCTCCATCGGGCACGAAGATGCCCTACCGCCGGATCACCAAGGATTCGTATTGGAGCTCGAGTCAGAATTCGACGTACAACACCTGGGTCGAATCGAAGACGCGCGTAGCGGGCGAACATCTCGCCGATGCCGATCCCCAGTACGAGTACGCCTTCAACAGCGGTTACAACTCACCCCCGAACACCCGCGTCTTCGGCCGCGGGACCGCGATCTTCATCCACTGCTCCGAACCGCCGGGCAACAGCCTCGGCGTGTTCACGCACGGCTGCATCGCTATCCCCCGCGACCGCATAGTGCAACTGCTCGATATCCTCGACCCCGCACGCCATCCGTGGTGCGCGATCGGCACTCTTGAGGCTGGCACGTCCACGTCGATCAAAGCCTACTGAGACGCGACCTGCGCTCTGCAAGCGCCGACAAGTCATCTGACGACGAAGGGGCCTGACCTGGGTACTCGGTGATCGGCCTGTCCCGCGGCCGTTCGCGCCGCGGAGATCACCAGCAGCGCGCCGGCAAGGGTGAAGACTGCCGCGGCCGCGACGGCTCGGCGTACGTCGATCATTTGCGGCCGGGTGAGGGCGGAGCGATGGTGCGCGTCCATCGGGACGAGATGCGCTGCCAGACGACGTCACGGCCGCTGCCGAGGATGAATCGCCCCGGGTTCAGTGGAGACTCGGTTCCTTGAGTCCGACTGTATCGTTCGCGGTCTGCTCAAGCCAAGAGAGACCATCGAACTCGCCGCGCGGTATGTCGCCGATCGGCTCGAGCAGCCGTCGGTTGTTGAACCAGTCGACCCACTCCAGCGTCGCGAACTCGACATCGTCGATGTTCCTCCAAAGGCCGCGTCTGCGGATCACCTCGGCCTTATAGAGGCGAATTCAGATACTAAGTGCACCACCCTAGGGGTGCGAGGGCAGCTCCAACTCCAAGGTAGGCGGGAGAGGAATCACGCTAAGTGGTGCAGTTCAAACTTAAACTTACACGGTCGAGACTTCAACTAATAGTCATCGCCGTGAACGGAGCAGCTGCCCCATTCGCCCACAACCGTGTACTCACCGCCCGAGGGACACACCGGAGCCCCATCGAGATATCCTTCTTCGACGAGCTGCTCAACGGGTGCCTGTCCGAGGCCCGGGAAGTAGTCTTTGGCCCAAGCCTTCTCCGCATTTTCGATCAGCTTTCTATTCGCGGTACAAGCCTCTGCCTCTGCATTCTTCTGATCAACGGCACCAATAGCCCTTAGGCTTCCTACACCCACTACCGTCCACGCGACGGGGAGCACTACCAACACGAGCAGTACTGCGGCGACTATTGCGACTATCATGCCGGTATTGCGCTGCTTCGGTGCAGCATTGGGCAGCTCAAAGGTGACGAGGAAGGGCCTGAGTCTGTCCACCTCTGCTGGTCCCAGCCTCTCTCCGCTGCTCAGCGTGAAAGAACCGTCATCTTCTTGTATCAGCTGCATGCCGTCGCGGGCCGTGTTGCTGCTCTGAATCATTCCTAGATTGGTGCGTGGCATAGAAGTCTCCCCCCTCGTGGAAGATTAGCCGTCGAAGAGCAGTATTGCGCTCTTCAGCACGACAGATGACAACATCGAATAGAGTCTCCGCGGTGCCGAATCGCCCCCTCGACGCGATGACCCTGTGATTGGGAGCTGCTGGTATCCTCTCGCCGTTCTGCGTTGCCCCTGCACGATGGCTCAGGCTTGGAGATTGCGGAACGTCAACGTGATCGCTCTGGCCCCCGCAATTGCCTCTCGCGAGTGCGCGATTGAAGCCCCCACCGCGACCCAGTTCTGCTCGAAGGTGCCCTACAGTGGGTCGGTTGTGACGACACCAGCGTCTGCCACCTGACCCGTCCAGACACGAGAGTCCCAGTAGCGCAACTCGTGTCGCCCGGTCGGGTCCTGAAGCCATCCTGCGGCGACGTTGGAATACTGAACTTGGCCCGCCTTGGGATCGGGGCCGTACCGGTTCTCACCATGCTGGCCGTCTGTGGCGAGGAACACGATCAGAACGATGAAGCCGATCAGCGGGACAAGACCTATGAAGTACCAGCCACCGCTGCGATTGGTGTCATGGAGCCGGCGAACCGTAACGGCGATCATTGGAATGAAGACGGCCAGCATGTAGACATAGTAGGGAACAGCCCATGCACTGTTCGTTGTGGGGCCAGAAGCCGACATGGCGAAGAACCACGGCAGCTCAAGCACCAGAGCAACGGCACAGTTGATCAAGTAGAACATCCAGAATTCCTGGCGACGAGCTCGACCGCCGAAGTCCGCATACTTCTTCAGGGCCCCGATATACCAGTTCATGCATCCCCCTTCTCGACTGCAATCCGGTCTCTGCCACATGAATCGCACCGGAGGAGACCGTCAGCATTGCGGGATGATTGTCTCCACGGAACCGGGGGCGATTCAGTCCCAATTTGAGGTGCCAACGAGAGCGGGGCAACTCCAGACGATGTGCATTGGGGAGGGGGCGACTTTCGTTCGGGGAGATGACTAGTGGAGCACGTTCTGCCAGTACTTGCTGGGCGTCATGTTGAGGTACAGGTCGACGAACTTCCACTCGCCGTTCTCCTGTTCGACCCGCGCAAAGTTGCCGCCGGAGGCTTCCAGAATTTTGTCGGCCTTGATGCTGACGAAGCCGATTCCCTTCTCTGGCGCGGCGGAGATCGCCGCCCGCCCAACGTTGCCGCCCGGGTTCTTCACGTAGATGGTGAGCGTGTTTCCAGTCCACGTCGTCTTCGTGACCTCACCGTATTCGCCCGGAGTCGACCGCTCCTTGATTGAGGCGCGTACCGTCGGGAGGTCGACACTCGCGAGGACGTCGCTCGGCACCATGCCCAGGAGCACATCGACGTCCGATCCAATCATGGCCTGATACCAGTCCCCAACAGCCTGAACCTGCTGATGCTCCAGCTTGCTCTGCTGCTGTGTCTTGTTGTGCTGCAGCAGCAGAAACCCGCCGACCGCCATGGCTGCGACGACCACGACGGCGACTGCGGTCAGCACAATTGGATTCTTCTTTGCCGAGGAGACCGCAGCTGGCGATGTGCGAGGATGCGGCGCAGATCCGGACGCTGGCAGCGTCGCACCTGTCGGCGCGGCGCACTTGCTGCAGAACGTGTCTCCCGGGTCGATTTGGTTCCCGCATTTCGAGCAGAAGCTCACCGGTGTTCCCCCTCACCTGAACGGGCGGCCCGCAACCCGGAGGGCCGCTGCTGCCCAAGCGGACAACGTTGCTGCACAACCAATAGGTGGGCCTGGACGGAGTGCGACGACCCGCACGGCGGTGCATCCGCGGCGAGGACTCGTCGCGACGCCGTTCGCCACCTCTGCGCAATCATAGCGGGTCGCGAGAGACTTGTCCTCGGTGCTTGGCCGTCGCGCCGACGCTAGAACCGCCATCAGCACAATCGCCCCGCTCAACTGACCCCGCGTGCGCGTCTGCCGACGTCCCTGCCATCGAGCTCGTTCTCGGGGACGTCGCGATGACCATGCATCTGAATCCCCCGATAGCAGATGTAACTCCCCTTAGTCCGGCCACTCTACGCCTAGTGCGGGCAGCGTGCGGCGCCTCTCCGTGGCAGTCCATCAGGCGAAGCCGACTCGACGCTACCGCAGGGTCAGCGATAGCAATGTGCTGACAACCCAGCCCAGCACCGCGAATGCGAGCAGAGCCAGGTAGGCGATCACCAGGAAGCGAATGACTCGGAGCCCTCCACCGACGATGCGCTCGCCCAGGCTATCGGGAGCCGGGACTGCCACGGGTTGCGACTCCGCCGGGACCGGTGCCGGAGCTGCCGTCGGAGCGTATGCCTCCCAGGGATATGTCGGCGGAGTCCAGGTCGGGGGCTCCGGTGCCGGCGGGGTCGATTTGGCATAGGTCCGCGAAGACTGAGTTCGAGGTTGCGCCGGCGTCCGCTGCGGCGGTCTCTGGGTTCGAGGTCGCTGATCCACTACTCGCATTGCTGTGATTCGATCGGGGTGCTTCGAGAGATAGTCCTTGGCCTCGTTGAGCTCCTTCGACCGCTCCTCGGACCCACCCGGCACGTCGGGATGCCAGCGACGCATCTCCCGACGGTAGCAGCGGCGGACGTCGTCGACGCCGGCGACCGGGCCCAACCCCAGCACGCGTCGATATCGCTCCGCACGCTCCTCGCTGATGACCTCCACGGTGTCCCGTGCCCTCCCCGCGATCCGGTTGCCTGCTCAACACCAGGCTACGCTTGAGGTGTGACACGGAATTCCATAACGTTATATGACATACTTTATAGCCTCCAATGCTTCTAGCTGCGCGTATGTACTTGACATTGTATTTCGTGGTGCTAATATTCATCCCAATGATTGATCCGGGAGGTCGTTGGCGTATGGGTGTTCAGTACATGGCACAGAACCGCGAGAGAGCGAAGACACTGGGGGGACGAGAACTCACCCTCCACGAAGTGAAGGCACTCCGCTATGTCCGGGAGCATCGCCGCAATCCGGTGCCACCCGAGGAGCTTGGGGAACTCGATGCGGAGATCGGTCGGATGGAGACCGCCAACCTCCTCCACGACTACGACGTCCTGCGGATGGTCAACCGGGTCGCTCTCGTGAAGCTGGCCATACCCACCGCTCGCCTCAACCGCAACGAGAAGCTCCATCTCATCACGTGGGTGGGTGTCGGAGACCGGATCCGGCATGAACACCGCGGCCTCTTCCACCTGGCGCAGCTGCTCACCGTAGGCGATGGCGGAGACAGAGTCGTGCGGGACTTGAATCTGGCCTATCTGTTCCTGGCGATCCTCAGCAACACCGGGGTCTACCGCGAGCAGTTCTACATCGAAGGCCAGTGGGACAAACCCACGAAGCACCTCGAAGATGCCATCGATGGGCTCATCGCGGGACCGCTGGGCGAACACCTGGAGGCCGGCCGCTGGTTCGGTCCTCCGCGGCAGCTGGCGACGCTGCCCGAGGACCCGATCCGACGGGCCCGTATCCTCGCTCTCTACGAGGACTACCTAGAGGTGGCCATCATCCGGAATGTCTACGACTTCTTCGGCCGGCTGGAGCTGCCGACGCTGGAGGGCGGGCCCCCGCTGATCAACCGCACGGCGCTCCGGCTCGAGAAGGACCCCGACGCCTACATCCGGGACACGGTCGATGAGCTGTCGCGCCGTCTCGAGAAGCACCTGGCGGCAATCGGGGGATGAGCGGCCGACGACGACCCCCGGCGACTGCCCTCGATCGATCCGGTGCTCTGAGCCCACCTGTGCTCCGCAGCGACCCGATGTGCCCCATCCTGGTGTCCGGTGAGGGACTCCCTCCGGAGGAGCGGGAGCGGCGACGCCTCGAACTCCGCCGACAGTGGACGGGGAGGCTCATCGTGCTGACCCCCGAGCTGCGCGACCCTGACGATCCACAGCACCAGCGCCAACAGGAGTCCGGCGACGACGCCTACGCCTACAGCAGACATCTCCGCGAGTCCGTCTCCCAAGAGATAGCGGGCCAGGCGTGCGCCTACGAATGACGCGACGGCGCAAAGACACATGAACATGCCATACACGATGACGACCGCGGTCTGTCTGGGCCAAAGCGCTGGGGGCATCCGGTACGGCTCCAGAATGTTGGGCCAGCACACGAGCAGTCCGGCCAAGCCCCCCATGACGAGGACAGCCAAGGTCGAGATCTGCGGCACCAGCAAGGCCGCGACCATGCCCCAGACGAACGGCACGAGGAGTCGCACCACGATCGTCCAGAACGGCGCGGGCTCGTCGTGGGCCTCATCACCCCAGAGGATTCCGGTCAGGCTGGCGCCATAGACCCACGGTACGAATCGATAGGCGAACCGCCACGTGCTGACTATGACGAACGCGCCCACGAATGCCACTGCGGTCTCAATTGCAGTCATTCTCATCCCCCAGCTCGCGGTGGAGCGGTCAACAACACCAATAGCACAGTACAGGGGGTCGCGCCGGACAAGCGCTTCGGGGGACCTCTGTGAGTGGCAAAGGGTCGCGATATCGCTGGGTTGCTGTTTGCCGGACGCTGTCCACCGATCCTCCACCCGCGCTCAGGTTCCCGTCGCTCTTCCTACCCGCTGTTCAGCCCTGGTAGAACGGCGCCGATACATACATCATCGGGACCAGGGCGAGGGGAAAGGTCGAGACGTTGTCGGTCACATCGGCGATGGTGGACTCACAGGCGAGAGCTCTTCGGGCAGGAGTCCTGTCGCGAATCGGTCTCGTGACGAGCGTCGAGCTCGCCCACTGCATTCTCGCCACGGACGCTGCCGCGTACCGTGACAACTTGGACTACTCGGCACGCAGAAGCCCGACGGGTGCACACGTGTAGCCGTTGCGGGACTGCCCTACCGGTTCGCGCCGGTGGCGACCATCGGCATCCGGGCCCAGAAGAACTCCGCTGGCTACGCCGAGAACTCGAACCCGCGCTCTCGGAAGAGAGCGACGCACACCCTCGACACCTCGGCGTCATAGAGGCGTCCGGCGCCCCGCTCGATCTCGGCCAGCGCCACATCGATCCCGAGCGCGGGCCGGTAGGGACGATGCGACATCATCGCCTCGACGACATCGGCCACGGCGAGCACCGTGGCCCCCGAAAGGATCTGGTCGCCTACAAGCCCACGCGGATAGCCGGAGCCGTCGCAACGCTCGTGATGCTGATAGATCAGTTCGGGAATCGGTTCTTCCAAGTTCGCGGAGACGGCGAGTTGGTATCCCGCCTCGGCGTGAGCCTTGATGAGCTCGAACTCGGTCGGCGAGATAGTCCCGGGCTTGCCGAGGATCTCGGTCGGCACCCCGGCCTTGCCCATGTCGTGAAGCAGCGCGGCCACACGGATGTCGGCGACCTCAAAATCCGACATGCCGAGCTCCTGCGCGATCCTCACCGCGAGTTCGGCGACACGTCGCTGATGGCCGGCGGTGTAGGGATCGCGCATCTCACCCATGCTGCCGGCGATGTCGATCACCGAGGTGAGCGTTCGCTCGATGCGCACGGCTTGCCCGGCCGCTAGTTCCTCAGCCGCTTTGTCCGCCGTGATGTCCTCGATCATGGCGACATTCTGCGGATGCGCCTCGTCTCCGACCAGCACCGGCACAACGGTCACGTCGACCCAGACCGTAGTGCCGTCAGGACGGAGGTAGCGCTTCTTCATCTGGAACCCGTTCGTCTCCCCGGCGTTCATTCGTGCCGCGCTATCCAGGCTGGCCTGCACGTCGTCCGGGTGTGTAATGCTCATCCAGTCGGCCTCGCCCAGCTCCTCGATCGTCCGGCCCAGTATCTTTGCGGCCATGGGATTCGCTTCGCATATGCGCCCTGTCAGCGAATCGATCAACATGATGCCCGACGGGGCATAGTCGAACATGGCCTTGAGCCGGGATTCGCTCGAGGTGAGCGCCTTCTCCGCCTGCTTGCGTTCGGTGATGTCTGTGATGACGGAGACCTGGTAGTCCGGAGCCCCCTCCTCATCTCGAACCAGCGCGGCGACCAGTCTGA
>Ga0209124_10000288_pt1 | contig 32480 bp, 19 predicted proteins | sample BarGraIncu01122A_FD_184502 | JGI IMG/M metagenome (GOLD analysis project Ga0209124, IMG submission 184502) | Arctic peat soil microbial communities from Barrow, Alaska - Barrow Graham LP Incubations 011-22A (SPAdes) (version 2) | ecosystem: Environmental > Terrestrial > Soil > Wetlands > Peat...
GGCAGTTTGCCGATGTGGAAACATTGAAAAACATTGTAGTTCATTCGTCAAGCGGTGCTTATGTAAAGCTTACCGACATTGCCGAAGTGGAAGACAGTCATAAAGAACAGGAAAGTTTTGCCCGTTTGGATGGTAAAAATGTAATTACACTCAACGTGGTAAAGAAGAGTGGTGCTAACCTACTCGATGCTTCCGACCAGATAAAAGATATTGTAGACAATCAATTGAAAGGACGTGAATTTCCGAAGGATATGGAAATAACCATCACCGGAGATCAGAGTCGTTTTACCCGGAATACGCTTGAAGAATTAAACAACACTATTATTATCGGGTTTATTCTGGTTACCATTGTGTTGATGTTCTTTATGGGTTTCACCAATGCATTTTTTGTTGGTTTATCCGTTCCGCTATCCATATTTGTGGCTTATCTGGTTCTTCCGGGATTAGGTTTCACCATGAACATGATTGTGATGTTTGCCTTTATTTTTGCGCTGGGAATTGTGGTGGACGATGCCATTGTGGTGATTGAAAATACCCACCGTCTGCATCGTTTACATCCCGATATCAATATAGCAGCAAAAATGGCAGCAGGTGAAGTGTTTATGCCAATTTTATCGGGTACACTAACCACGCTTGCACCCTTCTTTCCCTTGGCCTTTTGGCCGGGCATAGTTGGTCAGTTTATGCATTATCTACCGGTAACGCTTATCATTACCTTATTTGCATCACTGTTTGTGGCCTACGTGTTCAATCCGGTGTTTGCGGTGTCGTTTATGAAACATGAATACGACAATGATGTAAAACTGAAGCAAAGTGCATGGAAACGCTATAAAACGGTAATTATCGTTATGCTTTCTTTTGCAGTCATCTTTTACCTCACTAAATCATACGGACTGGCTAACTTCCTGGTTTTTGGTGTGTTGATGTTACTGTTTTATCATTATGTACTGGTAAATGCGATTAATACATTCCAGGAAAAAATATGGCCTTACTTTATGAAGGTGTACGAACGCCAATTGACTTCAATTCTTCAGGGATCACGCCCATTATGGATTTTTGGAGGAATGATTGCTCTTTTCTTTATCACCATTTTCATAACTGGAGCTGTAAAACCTAAGGTGCTGTTCTTTCCTGAGAATGATCCGAACAATATTTATGTTTACATCAAAATGCCGGGCGGAACGCATCAGAATGTAACCGACAGCATCACCAACATTGCAGAACAAAGGGTGTATAAAGCATTAGGTAAACATAATCCAGATGTCGAATCCATCATTTCGAATGTTACCATTGGTGCTGAGGAACAAGGATTTGCATCTACCGGAAACCCATTCAACAAAGGAAAAGTCTCTGTCAATTTTATAGAGAGTAAACTACGCTCTACAGGGATTTCAACCACTGAATACATGGGTATTATCCGTAAAGAAGTGGCCGATATTCCCGGTGCTGAAATTACGGTTGACAAAAACAAGAATGGACCGCCTACTGGAAAGCCTATTAACATTGAGATTACAAGTGAAAATATTGAAACCCTCGTAACCGATGCTTTTGCTTTCCAGACTTATCTTGATTCGTTGAAAATTCCGGGAGTTGAAGATTTGAAAACCGACTTTGAAACAAATTCTCCTGAAATCAGCGTAAAAATTGATCGCGACCGGGCGCAGCGACTTGGCCTTTCAACCGGACAAATAGGGTTGGAAATACGAACTGCTCTGTATGGAAAAGAAATATCGAAACTGAAACAGGATGAGGATGAATATCCGATCATGGTTCGTTACAACAAGATTACCCGCGATAATATCAATGCGTTGGTAAATTTGGAAATCATCTATCGGGATATGAATTCCGGTCAGTTGCGCAGTATTCCGTTGTCGACTGTGGCTACAATCAATTACACGTCATCCTATGCAGGAATAAAACGCCTTAATCAAAAGCGGGTTATTACCGTGTATTCCAATGTGCTGTCAGGTTATTCGGCCAACGATATTGTTCCGATTATCACCCGCGAAGCGAAGAAGTTTCATTTCCACGAAGGAACAAATGTAAAACTAACCGGTGAGCAGGAAGATCAAGCCGAAACAGCCAACTTCCTGATGAAGGCTATGATTATTGCACTGGGTGCTATTTTCTTTATCCTTATCACGCAGTTTGGTTCGGTAAGTAAATCGCTTATTATTCTAAGTGAGGTTATTTTCAGTATCATCGGTGTGTTGCTTGGAGTTATGATTTTCCACATGGATTTGGTGATTATGATGACCGGACTTGGCGTTGTGGCACTTGGAGGTATTGTCGTCCGAAACGGGATATTGATTGTGGAGTTTATTGACGTCAAGAAAAAAGAAGGACTGCGTACACGTCGTGCCATTATCGAAGGAGGTAAAACACGTATCACGCCGGTGATCCTTACTGCAACTGCAACTATGCTAGGGCTTGTACCATTGGCAGTGGGAATGAATATCGACTTTACCACGATGTTTACAGAGTTGAATCCACACATCTACTTTGGTGGCGATAATGTTGCCTTCTGGGGTCCGCTGGCATGGTCTATCATCTTTGGATTAAGCTTTGCCACTTTCCTTACCTTGATGTTCGTTCCGGCTTTGTATGAGCTCGACTACACCATGAAATTGAAAATGGCAAGACGTAAAAATCAAAAGCTTATAAAGAAATTGAATAAATAATATTCTATAGTGGTTTACATAATAGAGGGAATTTCTCCACAAGAACTTGGAGAATAATGAACATAAATTTAGTAATCCTACATACACAAAACCGACTCAACGATACACAAAGCCCACTCAATGATACACAAAGCTTGCTCGATGATGCACAAAGCTTGCTCGATGATGCACAAAGCCTGCTCTATGATACACAAAACCAGCTCGACGATGCACAAAGCTTGATCAATCATACGCAAAGCCTGATCAACGATACACAAAGCTCGCTCAATGATGCACAAAATCTGCTCGACAATATAGTAAAGATGGCGATGGCGAGCATATAATGAGCGATGACACTTATATAATTGGCGATGGCGGGTGTATAATGAGTGATGACACCTATATAATTGGCGATGGCGAGTGTATAATGAGTGATGACACCTATATAATTGGCGATGACGGGTGTATAATGAGTGATGATACCTATATAATTGGTGATGGCGGGATGATACCCCTGTTCGCCGTAGCGTAAATAATGCTGCTTCTGTTGTTTGGCATAGCGTCCCGCTATGTCAAAGTTAGAACTTGTCCGTCCATTGACGGAAGGAAAGCTCTTGCTTTCCATATTCCATTTTTGATATGCAAGGCAAGAGCCTTGCTTTTAGCACGACGAAGTCTGGAGACTTCGCCGAACACCCCCAGACAACCTACCCTCAACAGAGAACCAACGGTCAGCGTAGCTAATTGCAATCCGTTCTTTAAAAGAAAACTTTTTGTCTATCGGATTTAAAATCCTCGCGGTTGTAATTAATTATAAAATGTTGTCGTTTTGTTGTGTCGTTCCCATAGCCATCTATCTTTCCAATTTTCAAAAAAGTGTACTCTCCATTATTAATTTTCCTTATAAGTTCAGATTCAAATTCATTTAATTTACCATTTAATCTACGTAAATTTTTATTTAAAATTTTTGCAAGAGGAACTTCTTCTTCATTATCTATTTTACTTATACATTGATTTAATAAAGCTTCAAAGTCAGCAAATTTATCAACAACTTTTTCTAAAACACCTTCACTGTCAGCATCTATCAAATAGAGATTTTTCAATAAATGTTCAATGATATTTAGTACGAGTTTTAAGCTTTTATCTTTTGGCACTTTCATTTCGTGAACAGAGTCATTACCTATAAAACGAATAGAATGTAATCTGTTTGCTTCTTTTTCAGTTATAAGTTTTTGGCGAACCATATTATTAATCTTCACTTCAAGATTCTTCCCTGTTACTGATTCTTCAATACAAATAGCTTCAATAATAGCACGAAATGCAACACCAGTTAATACTGGACAATCTGCATTATACGTTCTAATAGCTTCTTCATATATCAATTCAATTTTGTCTGGTAATTCAAATGTATTTTTAAGACCTTTTGTTACTTTTAATTTCGACGGAAAAGTTTTTACAGTTGTTTCTGGATTCCAATCTCCATATTCATCAGGATACATTGTTTCAAAATTAATAAATTCTTCTCGAAATGAAATTTCTTCGCATCCGAAACACTTTACAACAAAATACTCTAATGCATAATCATATCCTTCTGGACTACTTCTATAACTTTCTTGAAATAAAACTTTATGATTTGTATCAAAATCACATCTTGAACAGTAGGTCTTAATTTTATCTTTCATTTTATTTATTTATGGTTGCTGCTTATACTAAGTGAGAACTTAATTATACTTAGAGATCTCTTGACCTTGTTCCAAACGGGTTTTAGATGCCCATTGGCTGATAGTATCGTATGCATCTTGAATTAGCGCATCCGGATAACCACTCATTTTCAATATTTTGATAGCATTAAACGATGTCAATTTACCGGGTTTCAGCAAATAATCGAAAGCCACCTCGGTGGAGCTGATATGTTCGCAAAAATGGTAGAGCGTATATTGGGCATGCAACAACTCAGCCAGTTCAATATCGTGTGTCGACACAAAAACAAGATTGTCGTTCTTTATTAGTTGAGCCAGTACCGCCTTCGCAGCCGCCACCCGCTCCAGGGTATTGGTACCCTTAAAGATTTCGTCCAACAAGAAAAGGTGTTGTCCTGTTTCGCACGCATCGAGCATCTCTTTGACCGAAAGAACTTCCTCGAAAAACAAACTTTTGCTGTTTATCAGGTCATCGCCCACGGTTATCATCGACTGCAAAGTGAGTCGGCGCTTTAGCTTAAACTCCTTCGCAAAACAGGTATTTATGTTTTGTGCCAACAGCGTATTCACACCCACTGTTCGGATAAATGTCGACTTTCCTGACATGTTCGAGCCGGTAAGCAATATTGATGTATCCCGTACAGCGAGGTCATTGGTCACACAACCCTCAATCAGCGGGTGGTATAAACCGGAAAAAGAAAGTCGGTCATTTTGCTCATCGATGCTTGGTAGGCAAATATCACCGTCCAACTTGCGAATATAAGCAATGGCCTGTAACGAATCTATCTCACCCACAAATCGATACAAAGTTTCAATCTCCCGCTGTTTGCCATTAATCAGCTTTATTGTTTTGTGAAACAGATAAGGCTCGGTTAGAAACAGTATTCGGAACAATTCCATAATCAACCATGCCAGAGCCGCCAGCTCACTTTGCAATAGCTGTTCCACTCTGAACAAGGAAGAGATCTTATTAATTGGCTTCAACGACTCCAATGCATCAGGAACATCCACCGCAATACTATCAAAACGTGACTCCTTTACTAAAACCTGACAAACCTTGTGAAGTTTCATCAGCTGAGGTATAGAATTCTGAAAAGGAATCTGAAGACTTTTATTTGAATAATGAAAAAGTGCATTTACAATCAGAGAGACAAAGGTCAGAATAAAAAAGAATTGTGAAGGAAACAGGGCGGTAAGACCTGCGCATATAAATGGAACAAAGCGCAAAACGTTGATTAGAAAATAATACAGTTTTGTTACGATAGGAAGCGGTTTGGTAAACAGCGAAATAATGCTGTAAGCATCATTCTTACTCAATTTGATCAATTGTTTTTCTGTTTCCAGTGCGAAACCGGCGTCTGTGGAAAACTGTTGAGTTATTGCCTCATGCTTATTCTTATAAGGAGTCAGTTCGTTCGAACGCAATCTGGCGTAGAAGTATTGCTGCCCTACTTTCGAAGTAGTAAGATCCAGGTAGGCAAACAGCTCTTCGAAATTCAAATCATTGGCCGTTTTATCAGAAAGAATAGATTGCTTTTGAGAAGTTGAAAGATAACGGGCATACCTTTCTATTTCCGGATAATCAATATCATGTTTCATTATTCCAACATTAAATTACTGCAAAATGAAATGACCAAGCATGTGCCCGCTTTTTCATTTTATCACAATGCAAAAATACATAATAATTTAATACAAAAAAAGTGGAAGCCAGACTTTTCATCTCACTTCCACTTTTCTTGCATATTGCCTGCGCATTATGCTTCCTGTATTCTTTTAATTTTGTACTTATGATCCGTTCGGATGACTAATGGCACTGATTCCACACTTACATTACTGGTATCTAGCCCATAAGCTTTAGTATCCGGAATACCTAAATGCCTTATCAGCCTGTAGAAATTCATAGTCATACGCTCTCTGAACGCAAAGCCTTGATTCTGATTATACACACGATGAATAATAATAAAGCGGAAATCGCCGGGGATCTTATTCTTTCTCAAAGATGGATAATTACTGGTTAGGTCAAACTCTTTATTCTGTACCAATTCATCAATAATTTGTCGGAAATAAATATTGATCAAAGGCTGAACCTGAAAGCCCAGTTTTATATTCACACGAAAAAGTGTATCCGGTATCAACTTTTCAAATGTATATTCAAGCGTCGTTGGATCATCCACATGGTCGATATGAAGAATCCAGTAATTATCGGCACGCTTAGGCTGTTTGTTGATCATCGAATAGATAATCTTTCCTTCTATCTCGGTTTGCAAATCGGCTTTACTCAAATACACCAGATTGGTGGAATATTTAGGTATGGTGGTATCGGCACTTAGGTCGGAGATAATTTTATAAAACGATGATATTTTAAGAAATTGGACATATTTATTTTTAATAATCCGTGCATTGTACCAATCAAACATCACTGCAAAGATAGCTCCTGCCATTAAAATAGTAACCCAACCACCATGCATGAATTTAAACATATTGGAAAGTAGAAACAAGAACTCAAGCGTCAGGAAAAACGAGATAAACGGAATAACCAGCGCCAGTTTAAACTTGGCTTTCAGATACGAAGCAAGTAACAGTGTCGTCATTAACATGGTAATGGTGATAGAAAGCCCGTAAGCCGCCTCCATATTACTTGATGTTTGGAAAAACAAAACCATGACCACACAAAAGGCATACAAAAACCAATTTACAAACGGAATATACAATTGCCCTTTCACCTCGGTAGGATATTTAATCCGCTGACGTGGCCAGAAATTCAGACTCATTGCTTCGCTAAAAATGGTAAAAGACCCGCTAATCAATGCCTGACTAGCAATAATAGCGGCTACGGTAGACATCAGTACACCAAAAATAAGAAAGCTTTCGGGCATAATGGCATAAAACGGATTGGTGGTTTTAGTAAGCGAATCCAGATGGGTTAGAATCCATGCACCTTGTCCCAGATAGTTCAAAATCAGAGTTGTCTTTACAAATATCCAACTCACCCTTATGTTTTTAATGCCACAGTGCCCTAAATCGGAATACAATGCCTCAGCACCAGTTGTACATAGAAATACCGCTCCTAAAATCAGGAACCAACTAGGATAAGTGGCTAATAAATGTACGGCATAATAGGGATTAAACGCTTTCAGAATTGGTAAAAAATGTACAATTTGACTTGCACCCAACACACCAAGCATGGTAAACCAGATAACCATTAAAGGCCCAAAGGATTTACCAATTACTTTTGAACCAAACTGCTGAATAAGAAACAATAATGAGATAATAAGAATGCTGATGGGCACAACCGGTGTATCGCTGTTTATCCCTTTCAAACCCTCGATAGCTGATACCACAGTGATGGAAGGAGTTATGATACCGTCGGCAATTAAGGTACTTGCCCCGATAATTGCAATGACGTACAGCCATTTCTTCTTGCTTTTACGAACCAACGCATAAAGTGCCAAAATACCGCCTTCGCCTTTATTGTCAGCCCGCAAGGTAATCAACACATATTTTACAGTGGTTTGCAGCGTCAGTGTCCAGATGATACACGACACAGCACCAATAATATAATCGGCATTAATATGTGCATTAGCCCCGATAATAGCTTTCATCACATACAATGGCGAAGTACCGATATCACCGTATACAATTCCCAGCGTGACGATTATACCAAAAAAACCAAATTTGCTTAAATGTTCTGATTTTACTTTTTCCATTACTACTACCTTTTTTAAATGACCTTAAAGCTACTGTACCTACTAAATTCTAACAACTACTGACTACCTACTATTATCTACACTTCTTTCACCTTTTTGAAACTGATCTTCCCCGACTGGCTGACAAACAATCCTGCCACAACAATAGAAATACCAATCCATTTTGGAATTGAGATGACTTCGTCGAGAATAAACCACGAAAGAATGGCTGTGAAGACCGGAATTAAATTCACAAACACATTGGTACGTGCCACTCCTACCTGTCGCACTGCTCCTGCGAACAATACAAAAGCCACCACAGAGGCAAAAACCGATAACATGATCAGAGCCGTAATTGCTTCACTGGTCACCTTTATAGTTTGAATTGTTGCAAAATCGGTAAACAGAAAAGTGGGAATAAAAAACCCCAACCCAATCAGACTTTGGTAAAAGATAACATTCAGTGTAGAATAATGCGTTGATATCTTACGAAGTGTGGTGGCATAGCATATGGCCGAGAAAACAGCCAGAAACAGCAACGCCACACCTATAGGGTTGGCCTGAAAACCACCATTCGGATTATAAATCAAAAAAAACACCCCCACAAGTGAAACCACAATGCCAATAATATTCGCCCAACCGATGCGTTCACGCAAAACCACAAATGCCAGTACCGGAGCAAAAAGCGGAATAGTGGAAACAATTACCGAAGCTAATGTCGACTGTACCATTGTCAAACCATATGTTTCGCCCACATAATACAAAAACGGCTCGAAAAAAGCCAGCATCACAAACATCTTTACATCCTTGCCACGCAAGCGCTGAAATTTTCCACTCAACTTTGTTACCGTGTACAGCAATACCGACGCGATAAATAACCGGAGCATAATCAGTGTCATGGGCGGAAAGGATTGAATGGCCACCCTCGTCCAGATAAACGAAAATGACCAGAAAATCATCGAAAGAACAATGGCAGTATAAAGCTTTATTGATTTAATCATCCAATAGATTAACCTATAATAATATCAATTTCCTCATGAATGGTTGCCCATACCTCATCGGTCATTTTTGCACCCAGTACTTCCACCACATTGGCGGCAACTAGCGACCCAATCTGTCCACAGACATCCAACGAATAATTGCAGGCCAGGCCATAAAGAAACCCTGCAGCGTATAAATCGCCGGCACCGGTTGTATCAATACAATTCGCCGTGCGGGGTTGTACCTGCACTGAGCTATCGCCTGACTTCACATAAGACCCCTCCTTGCCTATTTTCACAACAGCGATATCACAATGGTTCGATATATGTATCAGCGCGTCCTGAGGCTCCTTGTTGGTAAATGCGCGGGCTTCATCTTCATTGGCAAAAACAATATCCACATATTCGCGGATTATTTCATTCAAAAAGTCCAAATTATCTTCCACCACATTGTAGCTGGCCAAATCAATAGACACTTTCAGTCCCGCTTCTTTCGCCAAACGTACTGCTGTGCGTATCAATTCGTGGTTTTGCACCAAATAGCCTTCAATATGGAAAATATCATAGTTCTGAAACATTTCAAGCGTAAGATCTTTGGCATCCAATTCACACGAAGCACCCAAAAAAGTACAAAGCGTACGTTCACCGTCAGGCGAAACCAATACCGTGCAACGTCCGGAAGGTGTTTCGCTGATCAAAAGATGAGGAGTGACTCCATTGTTAATAGAATCACGAGTAAAAAAACTGCCAACATCATCTTTTCCAACCTTTCCAACAAAACCGGCAGTGACTCCAAGCTTCGTTAGACCGTTTATTGTGTTCGAGGCAGAGCCACCGGTAGCCATTTTTCTTGCTATTCCGCTCAAAACAGTACCTAGTTGATCCGAAAATTGGCCATTTACTAACTGCATACTGCCTTTTGGCAAATTTAATGTCGTCAACACCTCATCATGCTCTATCTGCAATAAAATGTCAGTCAGAGCATTACCCATTCCTAAAATTCTTTTCATAAAATTCTCCGTATTTTTTGTGCAAAGATATTGCATATTTCAATAAAACCTATTACTTTTGCACAGCATTTGAGAAAAAAATGTATAACTAAATTCTTCCTTAGCTCAGTTGGTTAGAGCATCTGACTGTTAATCAGAGGGTCCTTGGTTCAAGTCCAAGAGGGAGAGCAAATCACCACTATTACGTTAGTGGTTTTTTATTGAAAATCAACCATTATTCTTCCTTAGCTCAGTTGGTTAGAGCATCTGACTGTTAATCAGAGGGTCCTTGGTTCAAGTCCAAGAGGGAGAGCTTTTAAAAGAGGTTACATCATTTTCGAATGATATAACCTCTTTTTTTTATTTCTAACTCTGGGTAAAAAAAAATGGTTGAACGCTTCCCCGTCCAACCATCTTCATTTTTATATTGTATTCGTTCTAGAATTTCACAGTAATCCCGGCCAAAAAATTAATTCCAGCCTGTGGATAAAATCCAAAATCATTATAACGTTGTGTTCCTGAGTTATCTCCCTGATAATAAGAATAGGTCCAGGCATTACTAATGTATTGTTCATTAAACAGATTATTCACCATTACAGTAAACCCAATGCCACGTATCCCTTTTACAGGCAAGTTGTAGCTCAATCGAAGATTATTTACAAAATACGCTTTCAACGAACGATCATTACTTCCTGAATTATCAATGTATTGTTTGCCAATATATAAGGACTGAAAACCGGCCTCAAAATTACCCTTTATATACGTAAGCATACTGTTTGCCAATAAATTTGGTGTAAAAGCTATCGGAGTATTTCCCAGCTTATTCTCTTGTTGCGAAGCCCAGTTCCAGTTGGCATCATACACATCCACAAACTCATTGAATCCGATAATTCTATTGTAGCTCACGGTCACAGACCCGTTCCAACGCAACCAGTCGACAGGTTTTACAGCACCCACTAATTCAATTCCCGAACGGAAACTGCGAGAGATATTCTCGGTAAGCATTTCACCAATATCATTGATTTTGCCAGTCAAAACCAATTGATTGCGGTAATACATCAAATAACCGTTTGCACCAAACGAGAAGGTATTGTTGTGATATTTATAACCCACCTCGGTATCATAAAGCGTTTCGCTGGTTGGCCATGTAGTGGCAGAAGCATCGGTGTAATTGGTACGTGTTGGTTCGCGCTGCGCAACAGCAAAAGAAGCAAAAACATCGTTATTTGCATCTGGACGATAAAACACACCTGCTTTAGGATTAAAAAAATGAAACTGCTTAGCCACATCCAATTTTTGCATTGCACCGGTAGCATCATCCCAATTATCGTTCGTTCCATTCAATGAATAGTTCACATATCGATATTGCAAATCGGCATAGACATTAAGTTTTGATGTCAGTTCGTAGTTGGCTTTCAGGTAGATATTACCATCCCATTTGTTCACATTGCTGCTATAATATTGTGTTATCGGCAAAATAGACCCAATGTAATTTTTCACCCAGGTCACATCACCGTGATGCTCTCCCCAATATCGGTTCACAGCTCCGCCAAGTTGAGCAGAAAGTTTACTCTTCGTATAATTAAGAGAAAAAACTCCTCCTGCAAAATCATTACCCATCCTTTTTTGACGAACCAAATCGCTTGATTTAACCAGATTACCATCTAACAAATAGCTTGACAGTGCGTACTTAGTCAATGTTTGATCTTGCTTATACTCCTCGTAATACCCGTCACCACGTGTGTAATGAAGACCTGCATTCAAACTGAAAGCAGATGAAAAACTATGCACACCTACTAACTGGTAGTGCGTTTGAATATAATTATCGGTTTGATTTTGATAATAAAGAGGATTTCCATTAGCATCTGTTCCCATAAAACCACATGGATTAAAGGTACGATGCGTTGCTAACGAATCTTTTGGAACGCCATCCCAGGCATGATATGTTTTTTCTACTCCACCAAAAGTAATGAATTTGACAGATGTTTTATCGCCATAATAGCCTGCCTGGAAGAAGTATGATTTCAGGTCTACAGAACCACGATCGATATAACCATCGGATTTTACTGATGACAAACGGGTATCTACAGCCCAATGTCCATTTATCAAACCCGAGCTAGCTTTTACCGTCTCTTTCAAAGTATTGAAAGAACCCAGCGTGAGGCTTGCTTCGCCTGAAGCTTTCTGAGCATAGTTTTCCGTCTGAAGATTGATGTTAGCACCAAAAGCACCGGCACCATTAGTCGAAGTACCCACACCACGTTGTACCTGCACACTTTCTACCGATGATGTGAAATCGGGAAGATCTACCCAGTAGGCACCTTGCTCATCAGCATCATTATATGGTATTCCATTGATAGTAACGTTTATACGAGCAGCATCAGTACCACGAATTCGAAAACCGGTATAACCGATACCCGTTCCGGCATCCGAAGAAGCTACAAAAGAAGGCGTCTGCATTAATAGATAAGGAATATCCTGCCCCAGATTGGTTTTAGATAGCGACTCCTTGTCAAGATTGGAATAAGCCACCGGCGATTTATCGGTAGCACGAAGCGAAGTTATGGTAACTTCATTTATCGATACCGATTTAGGTTCCAAACTAACGATTAACTCTTTACCCACAGATGCACGAACAGACTTTTGTCCATATCCAACAAATGAAACACTAATAGTATAAGATTTCTCTGTAAGCTTGTCGAACCGGAAACTACCAGACCTGTCGGTAGTATTTGTCAACGGAGTATTAATAACAACGACGGTAGCACCCGTCAAAGGATTGCCTTTTTCGTCCAACACTTTTCCATTAATGAAATGTTGGCTAAAGGCCGATACTGCAAAAATGAGCATAAATGCTCCGATAAAAATTTGTCTCATAACAATTTATTAGTTTAAATAATAATTTGATTTTGAGAGCCCAATAAAAAATACGGATGAATAGAACTTATTCCCTTCACAGAATTACCTGCGCAGGTTCAAAGGGTATGATCTCAGCCCGAAATATTAAGGCACCCCACTAAATCTGAATGTTGAACGTTCGAACGTCAAAAACGTAGAATTGTTCATTTCAAAAAAAAGAAAGAAAAACAACCCTGGAAGCGGGCCGAATTCCTTTCGGGTACAAAGATAGGCTAAATTGATGGAAAATGAAAATTAATTTTTCGCTTGAGCGAAATACTTCTGATTAAACAAGCACTATTTATTGTTCTGTCAAATAAAGTATTCAATCTGTGATAAAGAATAATAAAAAATCCTTACTTTTGCCTTAGTTACTGTTAAACAGCCTTGCATGCAAATAAAACATCTACAACATAAAGACATTGACTATGCCCGTTGGGATGAGTGCATCACGCAATCGCACAACCAATTGACATATGCCTATTCCTGGTATTTAGACATTGTATCGCCCAACTGGGAAGCTCTGGTAACTGAAAATTACGAGTTCATAATGCCCCTTCCTATTAAGCGAAAATACGGAATACCTTATTTGGTACAACCTATTTTTGTACAACAATTAGGCGTATTTTCAAAACACACTATACCCAAACAAATTATTGAATTATTTATAAAACAAATTCGGATTTTTAGTTACGAACTAAATTTGAACGATAAAAACTATCACATTGATGCTGTTGAGTACCCCAATTACATTTTAGATCTAAATAAACCCTACGCACAAATAGCATCCCATTATTCCAAAAACACAATAAGAAACATTGAGAAAGCTACAAAAGCAAATCTCACTATACAAACCGAGCTTCCGGTCAATGAATTTATTTCTTTTTATCATGCCGAAGATAAAAACTATCAATCGTCACATAAATCAATAGCCGAAAAACTATTAAAAAAAGGAATTGCTGAAAATAAAATAACTCTATACGGTGTTTTTTCTGCCAAAGATAAATTGATAGCTACCCTCTGCGTTTTAGATTCGAACGATAAAATCACCTATTTGCTGCCTATTTCCAGCAATGAGGGAAAATCATCGTCAGCTATGTTTTTCCTTATCGACTTCATTATTCGCAAAGAAGCCAATGCACCTGTCAAACTTGATTTTGAAGGTTCCAGCATCGAAGGAATTGCTCGTTTTTATAAAGGCTTTGGTGCTATAAATCAACCCTACTACATCCTTAAACAGTTTCGTCCTTCATTCCTTACCGGAAAAATAAGTAAATGATTATGAATATCCTTTTCATTTCTCAATGGTATCCAAATCGTTATGATAAAATGGCCGGGCTTTTTGTTCAGAAACATGCTAAAGCCACGAGTCTACACTGTAAAATTAGGATTTTGTATGTGCATGCAGATGAAAACGTTGACACATTTGAAATTACAGAAGAAATACACGAAAACCTGACTGAGATTCGAGTATATTATCCTGACAAAAAAAACTTAATTTTCAGGAAGTTCATTAAAACAATCAACTATATTAGAGCATATAATAAAGGATATAAGCAGGTAACAAGTAGCGGTTTTATACCGGAAATTGTACATGTAAACATACTTTCCCGTACAGGTTTTATAGCCTACATATTAAAATATTGGAAAAACATTCCCTATGTTGTATCCGAACATTGGTCACGTTATCTACCCATTCGAGATGCATACAAAGGCATAATTCGACATGTTATTACAAAACAGGTTGTGAGAAATGCAGCAGCCGTTCTTCCTGTTTCCGAGAGTTTAAAAAACGCAATGTTACAACAAAAACTATATAATCATAATTATATAGTTGTAAACAATGTGGTTGATGACTGCTTTTTTAAAAATACGCCTCCTGAACCACGAACAAAAAAAAGAATGATACATATTTCTTGCTTTGACGAACGTGCAAAAAACATCAAAGGAATAATCCGTGCAACACACGACCTATTAAAAATCCGTCAGGACGTTGAGTTAATCATTATTGGAACAGGACTGGATTTTAATGAAGTATATGCATATTATCAGACATTTCAATTTCCCCAAAAAACAGTTTCCTTTCTGGGCGAAAAAACACCGAAAGAAGTAGCTTATTGGATTCAAAATAGCGATTTCTTAGTTCATTTTTCGAATTACGAAAATGCTCCCGTAGTTATTTCTGAATGTTTAGCGGCTGGAAAACCTGTGATAAGCACTAATGTTGGAGGCATTTCTGAATTCATAAACGATTCGAATGGAATTCTTATAAAACCTAGAGATGAAACAGCTTTGACAGAAAATATGAATTTTCTATTGGATCATCTTGCCGACTACAACACAAAGAGCATAAAGTCATCAGCTCAACAAAAATTCAGTTATCATTCTGTTGGCACAGAAATATATACAATATACAAAATAATTTTAAAGAAATAATAGTACTGACAAAAACTCCATATAATAACAAGAAACTTCAACTATTACAATTCCATTACTAATTTATCCCCCGAATATAATGAATCTACAATGAAAATAAAGCTCAGACATATTCAAACTAGAATTCAGAAAATTCGTCAAAAAGGATTTTTTCATTTATTATCGGCTAATATTCTCATCCAAATTGTCGCATTCACATCGCAACTTATCGTTGCAGGGATTCTTATGCCAGAAGATATTGGGCGAATTAAAATCATTCAAACTTATTTGTCGATATTCTCTATTATTGCAGGCATGGGATTTAATGTATCGACACTAAAGTTGTGCTCCGAAAACAGAACAAAAGAAGAACGTGACATTTTATTCAGAGCAGGGCTGTTTTTCACTTTCATTTCCACTACCTGCCTGTACTTATTGATACTCTTACTGAATTACTTCCATATTTTCACTAGAGATACCCTTATACAATGGCTAATCCCATTAGGTTTATTTCCGATAATAAGTAGTTCACTTTTCTCTGTCATTACGAGTTACTTTCAAGCAGCCAATAAGTTCAAAGACCTATCTGTATTAACAGTTAGTAATAAGGTGATTTCCATTCTTGGAATATTAATTTTAACTTGTTTTTGGGGAATAAAAGGATATTATGTAGCTTACAACCTTGGCCTTATATTAATGCTATTAGTCTGTTTTAAAGTTATACGCCTCGAGCATAGCAAAATCTCATTATCCGACAGATTCTCGTGTTTTTCGTCGCATTGGAAATATGCAAAATCATCGATATGGGCTAATTTACTTTCCGAGATGTCTGCCTATGTAGATATAGTCTTAATTGGGTTTTTCATCACCGACATGCATCAAATTGGATTTTATAGCTTTGCGCTAACAATAACTATCCTATTCAGATTATTTCCAAGCACTGTTCAGCAGATTACAAGTCCTATATTTTCGTCTATCTCCAATCAAAAGGAACAGTTTCAGATAGCATTCAAACGTTACAACAAAACACTCTATCTGGTTGTAGCAGTAACATTTCTCGCTGCATGGTTAACAATACCACACATTGTTCATTTTGTTTTTAATGGAAAATATGATGAGTCAATGCATTATTTCCCTTTTTTAGCTTTAGGCTGGAGCCTTCGACAACTTGTACAGCTTCAAAGTGCTGCAATTTTTGGTCTTGGTAAAATTCACTACAATGCTCTGGTAAGCTTTATAGTGTTATTATTCAACATTATAATCATTTCAATATCGCTACACTTTTATGGACTAATGGGAGCTGCTTATGCATCGATTCCCGGCGGATTCGTTTTTGTTTGTTTATCAAGATATTACTTTCATAAAGCTCTACGCAAAATGGTCGAATAGATATATAACCCAATAGAGGCGTCTTTTTAAGACGCCTCTATTGGGTTATATATGCATAATTTAAATATTGAAAAATTGAACACCCCCAATAAACAGGCTTGTACCTACTAACTAGAGACTATCAACTAGAAACTATTTCATCTTCCCGACTGTGTAATGTAATTTCGTAATTCGGAGTTGAAAACCTCTTTTTCCAATAAATCTTCGATATTAAGGTGCAAACGATAGCGCCAGCTACTCATGGAATTAGACGGAACATTAATACGCTCTTCATGCGGATTTTGTCTACGTACTGAATCGGAGATACTCAGCAAATCCTGCATTTGAAAAATAGACCACATGGCCGGTGAATATAAATGTTGTAAAATAATATCGCGACAAATCCACCATTCACAGAAATAAGGTGCTTCACCCCAATGCCCAAGCTGAGAATTATAAAAACGTTGCGTCACGCCTCTATCCTCTTCCCACCAACCGCGTATCGTGCTCATATCATGGGTCGAAGGTGTTACAACAGATAGGTAGGGTGCTTTACTTGGGTGGAAAAACTCTCTTTTATTCGATTTTGGAGCACGCTGCACTTCCAAACTTAAAATACCCAACTCTTTCATTACAGAAGTAACGCAAGGGGTCATCATACCTAAATCCTCACCACAAATCATCATATTGGTGGCACGTTTCAATGCCGGTAGTTTTTCCATTCCCGATTTGTACCAAGCTGCATCCTGACGGCGATAGAAATAATCTACATATAATTCTTTCAGTCGGTCTTTAGTGTAATTATCCAGGTCGCGGAACGAGCGAAGTGTTTCCATGCCGAAGCGGGGATAAAACTGCGTTCCATTACTTCCTTCCACCGCGAACAAAAGCACATTCGATATCAAGTCAAACATACCCCATTTTACTCTTTCGGATATTTTCCCATCGTTATAAAGCTCTTGCATAACCAATTGACTGGTATAAGGAGCTTTTAGTCTAAAAATCCAACCATCCTCTATTTGTAAATAGTTGGCTTTTACCCACGAGGCATCTTCTCCAAAAAAGTCCCATAAAATGGCGTCAGTAATATAAGGCTTACAGAATCGGTTGTAATCCAACCACAAACCTTTTTCAGCAAATTCATTGACATGTATGGGTGTAGAAGGATTCAGGTGCCCCATAATTCCTTCGACCTGCTCTGCCGGTATTTGCCATATGCGGAAAAAACCCAGGATATGATCAATACGGAAAGTATCGAAATAATTGGACATTTGTGCGAATCGTTTCTTCCACCAGTCAAATCCGGTACGTTCCATTTGTTCCCAGTTATAGGTTGGAAGTTCCCAGTTTTGTCCTTTCACCGCAAACATATCCGGTGGTGCACCGGCTTGCATATGCATGTGAAACAACTCGGGCGACACCCATGTATCTACACTGTTTCTGTTCACTCCAATGGGGATATCGCCTTTTAATACAACACCATGTACATGCGCATAGCTAACTGCGTCCTGTAATTGAACATGCAAATGATATTGAATAAAATAATTGACTGCAATGTCATCGAAATGAGCTTGCCCAGGAGAGGAGAATGCTTCCATTTTTGCCTTGTCGTAAAGTGCATATCCCTCCCACTTACGGTAGTCGGACGTTCCAAACTGGTCTCTCAACACGCAGTAAACTGCATAAGGAGCTAACCAATACTCATTGTCCGCAAAAAACTTTTTAAACTCTTTAGTTTGTAAGAATTTATCTTTTTGAGTAAGATATAATTCTTTAGCATATTGCAATTTATAATTTATTACTTCCAGGAATTCAACTAAATCCAACGCATTCCATTTCGATTGATTAGATTTAAATTCTTTTTGCAGGAGATGAGTTGTCGGGAGTTTACCTACCGCCTGAAGGTTCAGAAAAAGCGGATTCAGGGCAAAAGCAGAGATGGCCGCATACGGCAACACATCAGCATCTGTATGAGTACCAACTGTATCATTTAACGGTAAAACCTGAATAAGTTTCAATCCCACCTTTTCAGCCCAATCTACTAGTAATTTAATATCGCAGAAATCACCTACTCCTAAACTTTTTTTAGTTCTAATACTAAAAACCGGTAAGCTGACCCCCGCACCTTTCCACGAATGATCCGTAATCCTTACAAAAGAATCCGAGAGTTGAACAATTGTTTTTTTTGAATTTACTATTGGCGCTATATGATCCGCACCCGACTCGAAATAACGAAATTCCTTATCTTCAGGATCGTAAACTCCATATTTATAATGCACTTCATTTTGCGCTTTGCTTAAATCGGCAGCAACCGTCCACCAATTGCCATCAGTGCAGCTCAACAACAGCGGACTTTTTGTTAACCAATTACCCATAACAGCGCAATCGCCAACAACACAAATCACCTCATTTTTAGCCAATAGAGGGGCTTTTACTTTAAAAATGTGGGTCGGTTTCGCAATCGGTTTCGAAACCTGAAACTGACGTTCATCTTTCAGTAAAACGTTCTGAAATGGAGTGGTCAGGAACACATTTTCGAGACTTGCAGGCGAATTCCATACATCAATGCAGAAAAAATGATCCATTTGCGACGAATCGAGTTTTAGAGTACGATCATCGTCCCACTCTTCGCTGTATTGACCGTTTTGTTCATTAAACAAAATGTATTTATAAGTCAGCTCAAAGGGTTCATGGTGGTTTAGCTCTATTTCTGCAGACCAATCTTCTTTTGCATGAAAATTTAACGCCAATGCGTTGGTTACATCGCCACTACCCAATTCGGGTATATTTCCACTAACCAACAATCGTTGTCCCCATTGAGTATAATAAGGTATTTTAAAGTGTATTTTCATAGGTGATTGAATTATAGACTAATAAGAAACTCGTGATTTTATCATAAATCAAAAGTAATGGTAAATTCACAAACAAGATTTTATGTTGTTCCGAAAATTGCAATATTTAATTTCAAACGTTTGCGGAAAAATTTTCATTCATATAAATGAGAGCAAATGTATTTGCTATTTAACCGAATAGATTTGTCGGATATTCAAACAGACAATATTGTATTTATAACCAAGAAATATTCAAGTCATTTTTATGAAGTTTTCGTTTCCGTTTTAAAAATTAAAACAGTACTTTTGCAAAAAATAAATTCAACAATAACTAAAAACAACAAATGGCAGCTAAAACCACACCTTTTAAAGTGTTTTCGGGGACAAATAGTCGTTATCTTGCTGAAAAAATTTGTCAAAGTTTAGGGTGTCCGCTAGGAAACATGAAGATTCAACATTTCTCAGATGGTGAATTTTCAGTATCTTACGAAGAATCTATCAGAGGTCAGTACATTTATTTAGTTCAATCAACCTTCCCGAATTCCGATAATCTAATGGAATTGCTTTTAATGATTGATGCAGCTAAACGCGCCTCAGCTTACAAAATAATAGCAGTAATTCCTTATTTTGGGTGGGCTCGACAAGACAGAAAAGACAAACCACGTGTTTCAATCGGAGCAAAACTAATTGCCGACATGCTAAGTGTTGCAGGTATTGACCGATTGATTACCATGGATTTACACGCTGATCAAATTCAGGGCTTTTTCAACGTTCCGGTGGATCACCTCTATGGTTCTACTATTTTTGTTCCTTACATTAAATCACTTCAACTAGAAAACCTGGTTATCGCTTCGCCCGATGTTGGTGGTTCAAAACGTGCCGGATCGTATTCAAAGCATTTAGGTGTACCTATGGTTATTTGTCACAAAACACGTGAAAAAGCAAACGTAGTAGGCGAAATGACAATTATTGGAGAAGTGGAAGGTAAAGATGTTATCATTTGTGATGACATGGTTGATACAGCCGGCACACTTTGTAAAGCTGCCGATTTAATGATGGAAAGAGGTGCCAAAAGTGTTCGAGCAATTGTAACTCACGGCGTTATGTCAGGCGATGCATCTTCAAGAATTTGTGGTTCTGCCCTTAAAGAAATTGCATTTACAGACTCTATTCCATTTGAAAACGAAAAATGTTCGAAAGCAAAGATTCTTACCATTTCAAAAATGTTTGCCGACACGATTCACCGTGTTCAAGAGAATCAATCTATCAGCGAACAATATTTACTATAATAAACAGAAAGATTCAATCACTTTCTGAATCATTGCAAAAAGACTTCTAAATATAAATTTAGAAGTCTTTTTTATTTATCAAACCTGCAAAGCCAGTATTTGCAGGCTTAACACTAGTATTACAAGCCATTATCTTATAAAAAATAAATAATAATACCGTAAATACTTGCCTAATCAAAATATAGTCGTACTTTTGCAGCATATTCTAACAACAAAAGCTGTCCTGCTTTTGTTACAATAATCAAAAAACATAACATCACAACATCAACGTTTATTTTTCCGCGTGGAAAATCTCACCAAAAACGTTCATCCATCACTTTATGAGCAATTACAACATTTTGCAATTGAATGCGAAAGAACTGTCTGAACTAAAAGACATCGCAACAGAATTAGGTCTGAAAGTATCTAATTCAACGAAAAAAGAATCATTGGTCTATGATATTCTGGACCAACAAGCCGTTGTCAATGCACAACGAAAAACAATCTCTAACGAAATTCAGGAAATTGACCGCAAAAAACGGTTACGCGTACCTGTAAAGAAAAACGCAGAACAAAAAGTATTTACCACACCTGCAAATGCTACACAACCCAATGAAAAACCGGCTCAAAAAATAGTTGCGAAAGAGCAAGCTGAACCCGTAAAAGTGGTAAAACAAATTGCGAAGCCAATTATCAAAACTCCTGAAGTGCAAACAGAAGCCAATGCTACTCCGGTAGTTGAAGCAGCAACTGCAGAAGCTAAACCGGCAAAAAAAACAAACAAAGCAAAAGCTCCTAAAACTCCAAAACCAGCTATCAAAGCAGAAGTTGAGAAAAAAGAGCCGGAAGTTATTGCCGCTCCAACAAAAGTTTTTGTATTGGAAGACAGAACTGCTTATGAGACTCAAATTGAAGAAACGCTTTTTGTTCCTGAAGTTGCTTTAGAAAATGCGATTGAAGGAGTAATTGAAAGTGTGATTGAAAGTGCTAAGACAAAAATCGAGCTTCCTGAATTAAAACACAACAAACCGACCAACGGTGGTAATAATGCAGGAAATAACGCTAGCAACGGCAACCGCACCAAATTCAATCAAAGACCTGAAAAAGCCGAAAAGCAATTCGATTTTGATGGTATCTTAGAAGGAACCGGAACATTAGAGATGATGGCCGATGGCTACGGTTTCCTACGTTCAGCCGACTATAACTACCTCGCTTCGCCCGACGATATTTATGTATCGCAATCGCAAATCAAACTTTTCGGTTTAAAAACCGGCGATACAGTAAAAGGTGCTATTCGCCCTCCAAAAGAAGGTGAAAAATACTTCCCACTTATCAAAGTTGCCCAAATCAATGGCCGTTCGCCGGAATATGTTCGCGACCGTGTGCCTTTTGAACACCTCACTCCTCTTTTCCCTGATACCAAATTTAATTTGTGTAGTGGCAAAAACGACACTCTTTCAGCCCGTATGGTAGATTTATTCTCACCAATCGGTAAGGGTCAACGTGGATTGATTGTGGCACAACCGAAAACAGGTAAAACCGTTTTATTAAAAGATATTGCCAACGCTATTGCAGCCAACCATCCTGAAGTATACATGATTGTATTACTTATCGATGAACGTCCTGAAGAGGTTACCGACATGGCTCGTAGCGTACGTGCCGAAGTTGTTTCTTCAACATTCGACGAACCGGCAGAACGTCACGTAAAAGTGGCCAGCATGGTTCACGAAAAAGCAAAACGCATGGTAGAGTGTGGACAAGATGTAGTGATCCTGTTGGATTCAATTACACGTTTGGCCCGTGCTTATAATACAGTATCTCCTGCCTCCGGTAAAATTCTTTCGGGTGGTGTTGATGCCAATGCATTGCACAAACCAAAACGTTTCTTTGGTGCAGCACGTAACATCGAAAATGGCGGTAGTTTGACAATCATTGCTACTGCATTGACCGAAACGGGTTCTAAAATGGACGAAGTAATCTTCGAAGAATTCAAGGGAACCGGTAACATGGAACTTCAACTCGACCGCAAATTATCAAACAAACGTATTTTCCCTGCCGTAGACATTATGGCGTCAAGTACCCGTCGCGACGATTTATTGCTCGACAAAGATACGTTGAACCGCATGTGGATTCTGCGTCGCCACTTGGCTGACATGAATTCGATGGAAGCCATGGAATTTTTGAAAGATCGTCTGGAACGTACTGAAAACAATGATGAGTTTCTTGTTTCAATGAACGGATAATCCATTTTCAATATCTCACTACATAAAGAGTCGTCGGGCATACCGGCGACTCTTTTATTTTATCAATAAAATAAGCTCCGGTTTATTGATTAAGACAAATGATTTTTTACAATAAACACTATACAATTTGTAGAAACCCGAATTGGGCATCATTCAGGTCTATATAATTTATAGAAGGTTGAATGGAGCTTCATTCAGCTCTATATAATTTATAGAAGCTTGAATAGGATTCAAATTAGGCTATATAAATTATAGAAGGATAAACAGACCTCCGTTTAGTTCTATATAATTTATACAGCATCAAAACAACATTTATCCCTTTGGATAAAAAAAATGTGAACTGACCCTTGGTATTTATATAAATATGTCAGCTACAATAATAAGTTTTTATAAGCCCCAAACCTGCTTTTTCTGCACAAAAGCATCCGATTCATGCAAGTTTTTGACCTATATAGGAAAAAAATAGTATCTTTGCAGCCGAAAATTATAAGATTTTGAATTATAATCACGTCGACTACAAACGAACTGACACAGCATTTTTGCGAAATGAACGTTTGATTGACATCAACAAAACAGTTTACATGAAACAAGCATGAATGCAGACATTCACCAACTACGTTGAGAATCTGACATGCGAGTTCCATATGACCTTTAAAAAACAAATTATTTACGTATGAAATTATTAGAAGGAAAAGTAGCTATCGTAACTGGTGCTGCTCGCGGAATTGGAAAAGCTATCGCCTTGAAATTGGCTAGCGAAGGTGCAAATATTGCATTTACCGATTTGAATATCGACGAAAATGCATTGGCAACCGAAAAAGAAATTGAAGCATTTGGCGTAAAAGCAAAAGGATACGCTTCGAACGCTGCTAATTTCGACGAAACGCACACTGTTGTTGCTGAAATTTTGAAAGATTTTGGTCGTATCGACGTATTGGTAAACAATGCCGGTATTACAAAAGACGGTTTATTGATGCGTATGACAGAAGGACAATGGGATGCAGTTATCAATGTAAACTTGAAATCTGCTTTCAACTTTATCCACGCATGTACTCCTATCATGATGAAACAAAAATCAGGTAGCATCATTAACATGAGTTCTGTAGTTGGTGTTTCGGGTAATGCAGGACAAGCAAACTACTCTGCGTCAAAAGCAGGTATGATTGGTTTGGCTAAATCGGTGGCTAAAGAGTTAGGTTCACGCGGTATCCGTGCGAATGCAATTGCTCCGGGCTTTATCGAAACTGAAATGACACATGCACTTACCGAAGAACAACGCGCAAAATGGAACGAAGTTATTCCAATGCGTCGTGGTGGAAAACCGGAAGAAGTGGCGAATGTAACTTTATTCCTTGCTTCTGATTTATCAAGCTATGTAAGCGGACAAGTAATTCCTGTTTGTGGTGGAATGAATACCTAATACAGCTCTCTGCTCCTTAAATGGTGGTTAAAGATAGTAAGCGCTCCAGGATTCTTGGAGCGCTTTTTGTTTTATAATAGCCTGTAGAATAAATTAGAGATATACTCGTTTTTACAACTAAAAAATAGTATCTTTGTCAGTCTTTTTCAGCAAAAATTGACAGAACTGACAGAATTGACAATACAATAACGATACAATAAAATAAAAGATTGAAAAGATATGGGATTTAATGATTTTTTAGGCAAAATCTTCGGAAGCAAAGGCCAACGCGACTTAAAAGAAATTACACCGTTTGTAGATAAGATAAAAGCGGTTTACGATGAAATAGCAAGTCTTACCAACGACGAATTGCGTGCTCGTACTGAATCACTAAAACAACGAATTCAGGACTATGTTGCTGCTGAAACAGCAAGGGTTGAAGAATTAAAAGCAAGCATCGAATCGACTGAGATTAATCTTCGTGAAAAAATTTACAACGAGATTGATAAGCTTGAAAAAGAAATTACGGTCAAATACGAAGAAGTATTGGACGAAATCCTTCCAGAAGCCTTTAGCATCATGAAAGATACAGCTCGCCGTATCTCTGAAAATCCAATCACTGAAGTTACTGCTACTGACTTTGACCGCGAACTGGCAACAAAACACGATTTTGTTAGTATAGAAGGCAACAAAGCACTTTATAAAAACCAATGGACTGCTGGTGGTAACCTTATCAAATGGGAAATGATACACTATGATGTACAATTATTTGGTGGTGTTGTACTTCACAAAGGAAAAATATCTGAAATGGGAACCGGTGAGGGTAAAACTCTTGTGGCTACTCTTCCTGTATTCCTCAATGCATTAACCCGCCGCGGTGTGCACTTAGTTACCGTAAATGATTATTTATCAAAACGTGACTCGGAATGGATGGGGCCTTTATATATGTTCCACGGTTTGACCGTAGATTGTATCGACCGACACAGTCCTAACTCCGAAGAACGACGCTTGGCTTATTTGGCCGATATTACCTTTGGTACAAATAACGAATTTGGTTTCGATTATTTGCGCGACAATATGGCTACTGCCCCACTCGACTTAGTACAACGCAAACATAACTACGCTATTGTGGATGAGGTTGACTCGGTATTGATTGACGATGCCCGTACCCCATTGATTATTTCAGGTCCGGTTCCAAAAGGCGAAGATCAATTATTTGAAGATTTACGTCCTAAAGTAGACCGTCTGGTAAACACTCAAAAAACACTTGCCACTAAATACCTTTCCGATGCACGTAATTTATTAAAATCGGAGAACAAAAAAGAACAAGAAGAAGGTGCATTGGCACTGTTCCGTTCTTACAAAGGATTACCAAAAAATAAGCCTTTGATTAAGTATTTAAGTGAACCGGGAGTAAAAGCCCTTTTGCTAAAAACGGAAGAGTTTTATATGCAAGAGAATAACCGAAACATGTATATCGCAACCGATCCTTTGTATTTTGTAATTGACGAAAAACAAAACTCGATTGAGTTAACAGACAAGGGACTTGATTTAATTACCGACGATTCTGACGATCCACAATTCTTCGTATTACCTGACGTAGGTAGCGAAATTGCAGAATTAGAAAAAAGCAAAACGCTGTCGACCGAAGAAAAACAATCGCAGAAAGACGAAATACTTCAAAACTATTCTGTAAAATCGGAACGTGTTCATACCATCAACCAATTATTGAAAGCATACACTCTATTCGAAAAAGATGTAGAGTATGTGGTAATGGAAAATAAGGTAAAAATTGTTGACGAGCAAACTGGTCGTATTATGGATGGTCGTCGTTACTCCGACGGATTGCACCAGGCCATCGAAGCAAAAGAAAAAGTTACTATTGAAGCGGCAACACAAACTTTTGCAACTATTACACTGCAAAACTATTTCCGTATGTACCACAAACTTTCGGGTATGACTGGTACTGCTGAAACTGAAGCAGGTGAGTTGTGGGACATCTACAAATTGGATGTGGTGGTTATCCCAACCAACAGACCCATTTCACGTAAAGATATGGAAGACCGCGTTTACAAAACAAAACGCGAAAAATATACTGCTGTTATCGAAGAAGTTGTACGTTTGGTAGAAGCCGGACGACCAGTATTGGTTGGTACCACTTCGGTTGAAATTTCGGAATTATTAAGCCGTATGCTTAACGGACGAAAAATAAGACATAATGTATTGAATGCTAAACTTCACCAACGTGAAGCCGAAATTGTAGCAGAAGCCGGTCAAAAAGGAACAGTTACCATCGCTACCAACATGGCAGGTCGTGGTACGGATATCAAGTTAACGCAAGAGGTGAAAGACGCCGGAGGTTTGGCCATTATCGGTACCGAACGTCACGAAAGCCGTCGTGTCGACCGCCAGTTACGTGGACGTGCCGGTCGTCAGGGTGATCCGGGTTCTTCTATTTTTTACGTTTCGTTGGAAGATGATTTGATGCGTCTGTTTGGTTCTGAGCGTATTTCGGGCATTATGGACAAACTTGGGTTTGAAGAAGGTGAAATGATTGAACATTCAATGATTTCGAAATCAATCGAACGTGCTCAAAAGAAAGTAGAAGAAAACAACTTCGGTATTCGTAAACGTTTATTGGAATACGATGATGTAATGAATTCTCAACGTGAAGTGGTTTACTCAAAACGTCGCCATGCATTAATGGGCGAACGTATTGGTGTTGACATCACCAACATGATATACGATGCTTCGGATAGTGCTGTTGAATCGGCAAAAGCCAGCGGAGACTATTTCGAATTGCAAGAAACACTATTTACAGTTTTTGCAATGGATGTTCCTTTCACTCAAGAAGAATTCACCGGCGGAAGAACGAATGATTTATGCAATCGAGTAGCTGAGGCTGCTATTGAAACTTTCAAACGTAAAATGGAAAAGCTGGCTGCAATTGCCAATCCGGTCATCAAACAAGTTTACGAGCAGAAAGGACAACAATATGAAAACATCCTGATTCCAATCAGTGATGGAAAACGAGTTTTCAATGTAACTGCACATTTGGAAACTGCATACAACACTGAAGCCCGCGAAGTAGTAAAAGCATTCGAAAAACAAACCTTACTTTTCGTTATCGACGATGAATGGAAAGAGCACCTTCGTCAATTGGATGAATTGCGTAACTCTGTTCAAAACGCCAGCTACGAACAAAAAGACCCACTTTTGATTTATAAATTGGAATCTTTCGGATTATTTAAAGAAATGATTGATTCGATGAATCGTAAAGTCTTAGCCGTATTAATGCGTGGACAAGTTCCAATGCGTGAACCGGAACATGTACGCGAAGCTAAAATAGAAAAACATCAGGATTTCAGTAAATACAAAACTACGAAAGATGAAGTTGGCGGTGGCGATCCAACCAAAACGGATACCCGCGAACCACAGAAATCTCAACCAATTCATGTAGACAAAATACCTGGTCGCAACGATCAATGTCCATGTGGAAGTGGTAAGAAATTTAAAAATTGCCACGGAGCTGTATAAATTAAAAGTAAGATAATAAAAGAACTCCTAACCCCTAAAGGGGAATAAGATTAGAACCATAATGGAGCTGATTAAGTTCCCCTATAGGGGTTAGCGGTTTTTATAAACTCTAATATGTATGCTATTAAATTACATCACTTGGGACGTAAATCCTGAAATTTTCAGGATTGGAGCAATAGCCGTTCGTTGGTACGGATTATTTTGGGCTATAGGTATTTATGCAACGCTGCTTATTACCACAAAAATATTCAAACACGAAAAACTTCCTGAAGCCTGGGTTGACAAGTTATTTATATATACCGTTTTGGGAGCCATTTTGGGTGCACGACTTGGTCATTGTTTCTTCTACGAGTGGAAATTAGTAGCTGAGCCGATTACATTTTTGGGCATCACCTTCAATTACGAAAATCATTATCTTTCACATCCGTGGGAGCTTTTGTATATTTGGCGAGGTGGATTGGCCAGTCATGGTGGAGCCATTGGAATATTAATCGCCATGATTTTATTCAACAAAAATGTTTCGAAGAAAGGGATTAACTGGATTTTCGACCGCTTGCTTATTGGCGTGTGTCTTTGTGGAGCATCCATCCGTTTTGGTAATTTGATGAATTCTGAAATTTACGGCAGTGCCACCTCACTGCCCTGGGGATTCCTTTTTGTTCGCACGGGCGAAACACAACCCATGCATCCAACCCAAATTTACGAAATGATATACTGCCTTGTTACATTTGCCATTATGTGGTTTATGTATTGGAAAAAAGAAGCATATAAGAAAAACGGTTTGCTTTTCGGCATTTTCCTGATCGGAGTTTTTGGGTCACGTTTTATGCTGGAATTTATCAAAAATAATCAGGAAGCATTTGAGTCGGGTTTACCATTAAACATGGGACAATGGCTAAGTATACCATTTATCGTTTGGGGCATTTGGCTATTGCTAAGAAGTTCTTCCAGCCCAAAAACTGCTTGAGAACCATACAGCAAAAAGTATTATAAAAACCACAACGAACATATCACTGTTGCGAGCGTTGTAGATTCACGCATTTAAATTATTGCGAATAAAAAAATAATGAAAAAAGATAAGACTACCGATGTAGATTTTACGAAAGTAAAGCCCTATAACCAAGATGAGGAAAAAACCGCTCAACTTGCCCGGATGTTCAATACAATCTCGGATAAGTACGATAAATTCAACGACATTATGTCGTGGGGTATGGCTCGTGTTTGGCGCAAGCAGTCTTTGCTTACATTGAAACAATATAAACCATTGCAAATACTCGATATCGCAGCCGGTACAGCGGACATGTGTATCAAAGCCTATCAGTATCTGAAACCGGAGCATGTAACGGGAGTGGACATCTCAGACAGAATGTTAGAAATGGGACGGGTAAAAATAGCTCAGGCAAATCTGAGCAAAATAATTGACCTTCAGGTTCAGGATTGTTCAACCCTCACATTTGCCGACGAGACCTTTGATGCAGCAACCATTGCTTTTGGGATTCGTAATTTTGAAAAGTTGAATGAAAGTCTTCAACAAATTCACCGCGTATTAAAACCGAATGGTCATTTGCTAATTCTGGAAATGAATGAACCTCAAAAAGGATTGTTATTGAAAGGATATCAGCTATATACCCGTTTTTTTGTACGCATGACGGCTAAGTACCTTTCGAGCGACAAAGTAGCTTACGACTATCTCACTGCCTCGATGCATGCTTTCCCTAACGGAGAACGCCTAATAAACATTCTGATAGAAAACGGCTTTAAAATAAAGATCCACCGCAAATTCACGTTTGGAGTTTGCAGTATGTATCTTGTTCAAAAAGTAAAATCGTAATCGATTTTACTTTTTTTATCTCAATAAGTTTATATCCCCTTTGCGTGTAAATTTTTGTCCATCTGTCCCGACAGCCTTTATTATATAAAAATATGGACCTTCAGCTGCTTTTTTACCTCCAATTGTTCCGTCCCAGCCGTTTTGAGGGTCTGTCCAAAAAAACACTTTTCGTCCCCAACGGTTGAATATCCAACACTGAAAACTAGCTAATGATTTATAAGCTACGCGAAATTCATCGTTTAATCCATCTCCATTTGGTGTAAATACATTAGGGACTTGCAATGCAGAAGTGACCACTTTTATATCTGCCGATCCGGAATCTTTGCAATAAGCGTTACTCGCTTCTAATTTTACTTTATAATCGCCCGATTCGATAAACGTATACCTTAGATCTTTCTCTGACCTAGTGCTAAAAAGTAATTTGTCTGCCTGATAGACTGACCATTTGTAATACTGAGCCGTCGGTTCATTTCCATTGCTCAAAAACTGAATATCAAGTGGCGAAGAACCACTGACTTGTGTCTTATTTGAAGGTGTGTCACCTTCATTTGGAATATCACGAGTCGTTAGAACAGTTTTTAAATGACACTTTACAGAAACTGCAGTGTATATTGAACTCACAAAAGGAGTTGAAGTAATTCCTAAATCACTAGCGTATTGATCTCCCGAGATCGTGAAAGTGGTATTACACAGTGGAGCGGTTACTGTTAGTTCTGTAGCAGGCAACTCAATCCTTTCAGTTTTATCCGATTTTGTCCAGGTATCTGTCCATTCTTGAGTTTGATATTTTAGAGTAAAAATCCTCGACATTATCTTGGGGGTTTGTCCCAACTCAGTTTTATATGAAAGCTGTGGAACATTTGCGTTTACAAGAAGTTTCAAATTATCGCACTGAGAATTAGGGTTGTTTTCAGGTTCAAAAGATGTAATGGTTGCAAGATATTGCTGATAATCAATCACCCAAAAACTGATTCTTTTACCATTACCATCTTCAAAAATATAACCGGTAGCATTTTCCGGTTGAAGAAAAAACTTTTGACCACCAAGAATCGGTATTGGGCTACCATATTTATACCATTTAAAATCAGCTACTGTACCAGAACCTTCAAACGATATATTAGATGTTGAATTTATTCCATTGAATACAAACACATAATCTACACCTGAGAATGTATTGTATGCCTTTCCACTAGAGCTCGAGAGTTGTGCAAAAGATAAAAATGTAACGAAGAAAAAACAAATCAGAACAAAATATTTTCTCATAATCGGGATGCTAAATTACCTACATTTGACAATTGGATGCAAATGTACATCTTTCTTATCAATAACAAAAAAAATGCTGAATTATTCCCAAATTTCAATTGTTGATGTTTATTTTTTGTACTTTTGCATTTGTAACTAGAAATCAATTAGTAACTTTCAACTGATGAAGAAGCAATTATTTACTATTATATTTACTATTTTTCTTATTTCTTTTGGCAGCATTTTTAGCCAAAACTCTCAGTATCCAAAAACAAAAATTAACGGAACGGAGTATTATGTATACACTGTGCAAGAAGGTGAAGGTTTGTTTGGTGTGGCAAGAAAATTTGAAGTTTCGCTAGATGAATTGAAAAACATAAATTCTGGAACTGAGAATGGACTTAAAGCCGGTCAGCAGATGTTTGTGCCCATAAAAAAGGATACTACTAAAAACACAAATCAAACAAGTTCAAAAGCGGCGAATTTAAGACAAGAATATACACTTCACAAAGTAGAAAATAAGCAAACACTTTTTGCTATCAGCAAAAAATACAAAGTTCGCCAGGAAGACATTATTAAAGCAAATCCGCAGGTATCAAAAGGACTAACAGAAGGTATAACGCTTAGAATACCGAAAACAAACTCCGACAAAAGTGATAGGATTGCAGAACAAAACATAGCCAAAGCTGTAAAAAAAACAAATAATTCTAACACAAAATCAGAGCAAAAAATACATATTATCAAAGAAGATGAGACATTGTATTCAATAAGCAGACTTTATGGGGTAAATGTTGTAGATATAGTACGTTTAAACCCTGAATCAGCTAAAAAGCTGTCGATAGGTTCAGAGTTGAAAATTCCCATTACCAATCAGGTTGGCACAAAAAAAGATAATACATTTACAACTTCAAAATCAGATGCAATTGTAAAGAAACATTCAGACAACTACAGTTCTGAACAGATCACAGCAAATAGCAAAGTTATCAAAATTGCTTTTCTATTGCCATTTATGCTTGATGAAGAGAAACAAGACCAATCAGAAAAAAGATTTATTGATTTCTATTCGGGTGCGTTAATTGCCATTCATAAAGCTAAACTGAGAGGAATTTCGTGCGAAGTATTTACTTTTGACACTGGAAAATCAGAACAAAAAATTACAGAAGTATTAGCAAATCCTGAATTAAAAAACGTAGATCTTATTATCGGCCCCGCTTTTAGTAATCAAATTTCACTAGTGACCAATTTCGCCAAGGAAAATAAAGTAAACACCTTGATTCCATTTAGTTCTAAGGTATATGACATTGAGAATAATCCATATTTATTTCAATTCAACCCCGGCGTAGATGCAGAATTCAGCTTTTGCAAAGATTTACTAAATACTAAATACTTGAATTTCAATATTGTATTTGCAGAACTTCCCGGAATCAGCTCAT
>Ga0209124_10000289_pt1 | contig 32371 bp, 25 predicted proteins | sample BarGraIncu01122A_FD_184502 | JGI IMG/M metagenome (GOLD analysis project Ga0209124, IMG submission 184502) | Arctic peat soil microbial communities from Barrow, Alaska - Barrow Graham LP Incubations 011-22A (SPAdes) (version 2) | ecosystem: Environmental > Terrestrial > Soil > Wetlands > Peat...
ATATTCATAACAGTGTTCCCCGACCCAAATTCCCGCTTCGGTTCCCGCAAAGCCGCTGCTGATCACACCGGCATCGGTGGTGCTTATATCCAGGGCAAGTCCCAGATTGTGTTCGGAGCGGCCCTCAAGGGCATTCCTTGAGCAGGCGTGCGCAATGCCCTTGTCCACAATTGATTTGGAGTAAAGAGCAGCCTGTACTTCAAATGTGCGGTAACCGGAGCAAAGATACAGGAAATATCCGGTATCTGCCTCACAGGCGGCGCGCATCAGATTCCAGGCATCATTAGCCTCGGTCTTTATATATTGATTTTTGGATGATTCAGCCAATACCAGATCAGGCGAGTAAGATTCCGGAATGGCGAAGTACTTGTTGATCAGGACGGTAAGGTTCTCCGGATTTGTAACGATCTCCGCAGAAATCGTCCGGGGATCTGCATACCCGTCATACCATGCAATTCCTTCAGGCTGTGATGCGGTTGTTTCAGGAATGACCGCAGCAGCCGATGTCTGAGACTGAGCAGGTGCAGGCGTCGGCGTAACGGTCGGAGCAGGAGAAGGCGTCGGAGTCGGAGTCGGTGCTCCGGTGGGGGAAGGAGAAGGCGTCGGTGTTGGGAACCGGGAAGCCGCGGACGTTGTTTCGACCAAAATGGTCGGCAGGTTTGGACCCGCGGATGCCTTCGCGTCGAGCATTGCCGATCCAATCAAAAATGCAGATGATCCCAGAAAAAGGATGGCAAGAATAATCCAGCCTCTTTTTTTTATCATCAGTTCCCGTTGATGTCTGGTATTTTTTGAATTTTTCATACTTTATTACCGGTAATCTGCATTCTCAAGGCAAGACCTGCACTTTGCCGTAATACTCTTCAAGCGTCTGGCCGGATTCGAAAAGTGCAGTTGCCAGTTCTACCCCGACATATCGATAATGCCAGGCTTCATAACCATAACCTGTTATCGATCCTTTTTCGCGCGGATAGCGGAGGATGAATCCATATTCATGCCCGTGTTCATTAACCCACTGACCGGCGGTTGATTCTGCAAACTCATCGCGGATTTCAGGATCACTTGCAATGTTAATATCCAGTGCGAGACCGAGGCAGTGTTCGGAACGGCCCTGGTACGCGTTTTTCTCACATACTTTGTCGATTCCCCTGCGCTCAATAGCATGGGTGAAGCTGTACGTCTGCGTAGCCCATGACCGGTAACCGGACACAAGATACAGGACTTCGCCGCTGTCGGCCTGACAGGCTGCCCTCATGAGATCCCATGCACCGTCCGCCTCCGTGCGCAGGTACTGCCCTGCGGATGATCCTGCCATTACAAGTTCAGGGACATAATCAGACGGCATCGAATAATACTTGTCTATCAGAACGGTTATATCTTCAGGATTTGCGGCAACTTCGGCACGGATGGAACGCGGATCCACATATCCGTTATACCAGACAGGCTTATCAATCAGCGGCTCAATATATTCGGGTGCAGGGGTGGGTGTGGGAGTAGGAGTAGGGGTAGGAACATTAGTCGGCACAGGCGTAGAAGTAGGAACAGCTGTCGGTGCGGGCGTATCTGAAGGTGCTGCGGCCGGAATGGTGTTCTCAGCTGCAGCGTTAGCCGGGGTAGGAGCCGCTATTGTCGCAGCTGCCGTACGCGTCGTACATCCGAATAAAAATACCAATCCGAAAAGACAAATTAGAATTATGAAAACCTGCCGGATATTTCTCATGAAATACTCCCCTGATACGCATATACTTGGTAAATAACAACATACCAATTAAAGTATATAACAACCCGGATTCAAATTCCATCTTGACATGTCAAATCAGTGAATCTACAATGGGTACATAACTTCGGGGCGGGGTGTGACTCCCCACCGGCGGTAATGCGGCAGAATGCCGACGAGCCCGCGAGCGATAGCTGAGCCGGTTGGATCCCGGTGCCGACGGTATAGTCCGGATGAAAGAAGTAAATACTGGTCAGCATTTTCGCGGCCGGAATTTCCTGCATGCAGAGCTCTCCCGAAGATTTTTGGGGGGAGCTTTTTTAGTGCCTTGAAGACAAACAAGGAGGAATAGAAAGATGACAAATGATGAAAACCTTACGGAGAAATTGAACCGGGACAAAGAATTTGGGAAGACAGGAATGGAGAAGCAAAACAATAAAAGAAGGATGAGTACAAGAAAAATTACTAGCCTGGCTCTGCTGTCTGCCATAGCGGCCATACTGTGCTTTATGGAAACCGTCGTACCTTTCATGCCCTCCTTTTTGAAGCTGGACATCAGTGAAATTCCGGTGCTTCTTGGAGCTTTTGCTTTTGGCCCGGGAAGCGCTGTGATTATCGAACTGATTAAGAATCTGATCCACCTGTCGTTTACACAGACTGCCGGTGTGGGGGAGCTTGCCAATTTTCTGGCCGGCTCGGTATTTGCCGGAACCGCAGGAATCATTTACCGCTTCCTCAAAAACAAAAAAGGTGCCGTTATCGCCATGGCGGCAGGAACCATTATGATGACAATCTTCACATCGTTGTTTAACTATTATTTTCTTCTGGATTTCTACGTGAGATTCTATGGAATGTCGATGGCGGACATTATATCCATGACAAACGCGGTGAATTTTTATGTAAAAGACGTATACTCCATGATTGTCTTTGTGTTTATTCCATTCAACCTTTTTAAGGGAATTTTGATTTCCGTGATCACTGCAGTCATCTACAAAAGAGTTTCGCCGTTCCTGCACGGTAAAAAAAGACAGTCAGCGGCGCCCGCACAAACCACAGCGGCGCCTGCCGATAAGGCTGCAAAACAACGAACCACAGAGAATTCCTCTGCACCGGCCGATGGGATAACCGATGTATCGAAAGATTGACTTTTTGCCATTGATCCCCCTACAATACATATAGAATGAATAAATAATACCCGGGGGCATTGTATGAAGAACGTGTGCCGGTCTTGTTTTTTTCGATTTTTATCTGCTGCGGTTCTGCTGGTTTTTCTGGCAGGAATCTGGATGCTGCCTGACGGAATCGTAATGGCATCCCCTGTCCTTTCACTAACCCTGACCAGGACCAACAGTTGGGAAGAGGGCGGTAAAACCCGCTCCCAGTACTCCGCTACGATTAAAAATGAAGGAACTTCAGCAGCGGCCGGATGGAGAATTACCATCACTGTACCGGAGGGCTCATCGATGGGCACTTCCGACGGATGGAACGGCGTTTACTCCATCTCCGGCACGGTTCTTACAATCACACCAAAGGACTATAACAAACAAATAGCAGCCGGCGGCGAGACATCTGATATCGGATTTATCCTGGCTATACCCAAAGCTGTTGAACTTACCGGATCCGTGACTTCTTCCGGTGAAGGCAGCGGCCCTTCAACTGCGGCACCGGCTTCTTCCCCTGCTTTGCAGGGATCGACTGGTACGCCAGGTTCCGGAACACAGCCGGCAGGATCCCTGCCGACGGATACAACCGCTGCACCGGCGCAGGATGACTGGCTGCATACGGACGGCAATAAAATACTTGATAAGAACGGCACTGCAGTGTGGCTTACCGGGATCAACTGGTTTGGCTACAACACAGGGACGAATGTTTTTGACGGTGTATGGTCCTGCAATATGCAGTCTGCGATTGCCTCGATTGCTGACCATGGATTCAACCTTTTGCGTATTCCGATTTCATCTGAGCTGATCCTCAATTGGCGGGACGGAGTATTCCCGGCGGCAAACTTCAACCAGGCCTTGAATCCTGAACTTGTCGGAAAAACCAGCCTGGAAATCTTCGACCTGGCCATAGCGGCCTGCAAATCCAACGGAATAAAAGTCATGTTCGACATCCATTGCGCAAAGACGGACAGCATGGGGCATATGGTCAATCTCTGGTATACGGATTCCATTTCCACGAAGGATTATTACGACTCCCTTTCCTTTCTTGCAAAGCGCTATGCAAAGGACGATACGGTAATTGCGTATGACCTCAAAAATGAGCCGCATGGCAAACCCGGTGAGAAGGTCGCAATATGGAATGATTCCACATCAATGAACAACTGGAAAAATGCCGCGGAAACGGCAGGCAACCTGGTCCTTGATGCAAACCCGAACCTGCTTATTATGATTGAAGGCATCGAGATCTATCCGAAAGATATAAAAGCAAACGGTGATTTTTCCTCAACGGATTCCGCAGATTACTATTTTAACTGGTGGGGCGGAAACCTTCGCGGTGTCCGGGATTATCCAATTGACTTCGGTTCGAAGGAGAGAAACGCACAGATTGTATATTCCCCTCACGACTACGGCCCGGCAGTCTATGCCCAACCATGGTTTGAGGATGGGTTCACATATGAATCACTTCAGCAGGATTGCTGGAACGACAATTGGCTCTATATCAGCAAAGAAAACATAGCACCTGTTCTGATCGGGGAATGGGGAGGCTATATGACACAGCCCAATCTGACCTGGATGACTTATCTTCGCCAGCTGATAGTAGACAACCGTCTGAACCATACTTTCTGGTGCTTTAATGCAAATTCCGGAGATACGGGCGGACTTGTGAAAGATGATTTCGTCACATGGGATAAGGAAAAATATGAATTCGTAAAGGAAGTCCTCTGGCAGGAGGATGGTAAATTTGTAGGGCTTGATCATGTTACGGTTCTTGGGAAATCCGGAAACGGCATATCCCTTTCGGCGGTATCCGGAGCCGCAGACAACCCGGCAAAACCATCCGGCAGTACTTCGGATGAGACTCCTGCAGCTTTGCTCACCGCCGGGGGATCAGATCCGGACGCGCAGGGGAACACCGGAACGCAGCCGGAAACGGGAGCTTCTGCTCCGGATAATACAGCCGTTCCGGATGATCAGGAACCCGAATGGTCTGCCCTGAAAATCGGATTGGCGGCCGGCGGAATGCTCCTTATCCTTGCAGGATCTGTCGGAGTAGGGTATTTTACTTATACAAGAAACAAAAAGAAGGGTGAAGATAGTAAGCGTGGCACGTAAAGCACCGACATCTGTGAATTCCACCGCAAAAACAAAAAGAAGATATTCATCTTCCGTCCCGGGAAAAGGAAGAAGGTTTCTTTCGGTACCTGTCGGAATTCTCCTTTTTTTCTTTCTGTATTACTCTGATAAATTTCTCTCCCCATACCAGGAGATTTTCCTTGTCGGTACTTCGGCTGTAATTGCGGTTCTTCTTTTTGCAGTCACAACCGATTATTTGGCATGTGCCATTTCACAGTCACTGGGACTTGTACTGTCCCTGACCTATTATATTTATCTGGCCGTGATAAAAGGGCGAAGCATAGAAAGTGCATTGTCCTTCGAGGAATCTTTCCGCATCGGCCTGGTCTGGTTTTCCGGTCTTCTTATCACGGTGCTTATCCGTCTTTTTTCGACCGGGAGCTGGGATAACAAAATAAGACGTAAGAACTTCCGCAATGCTTTTCATATGACTAGCATTGTATTCCTTACTGCCTATGCAGGACTTTTGACACTCCTTTTTATCACACAGAGGACAGTCGATATGAACGGGGTGAGAAGCCTGAATCTGATACCCCTGCACGGTGCTTTTGCCGTGTACTGGCCGCATATTCTGGCAGGGCAATTCCAGCATGGTATTTTCATACAGTTTTTCGGCAACCTGCTGATCTTTACTCCATTGGGATTCTACTTGGGCGTATATGGTAAAAAGGCCCCGAAAGCACTGGCGTTTTTTCTGCCGATGATTCTTTCAGGCGCTATTGAGGCAACCCAGTATTTCCTGAATATGGGGAAAAGCGATATTGATGATTTTTGGATGAACGTCCTTGGGTTTTGGATCGGATACTTTCTTTACTGCCTGCTTGGTTGGACCCGAAGGCTGATAACGGGGGGTAAAGAAAAGAATATCTGCTGACTACTTTTTTTCGGAATCGTTTTTGTAAAGATCTGAACTGCAGGACATGCGGCAATTACTGCATTCGCCGCCGCATCTTTTGATGTCCTCTTTTGCCTTGCGTCTGCCGCGTACCCGTAAAATGATTATCAATACGGACAATGCACTGACAACGGAAAGAATAAGGATGTCAATTGGATGAAGTCCGCCCATGTATGTCGCTCCTTTTGAGGAATAAGCTTTTTGCTTATTCCTGCTCTCGTCCGGATTTTGTTAGCTTCAACTAACAGTATACGCCTGCCGGCGGAAAACACAAGACTTTCAGGAAACTGTAAGTGAATTGTTATTGTTTTCGGGCAAAGAAAAAGCCAGCGTTTAACTGGCTCGTTTCTCTTTTAGTGGATATGGATTATGATTACTCACCGTAATACAGTACTTTCATCACTCCGCCTGCAAGACGCTCATACTTGGCAATTTCTGTTGCTGCATATGCGCGGCCTTTGTCGGTAATGTGATAATAACGGCGGCGTCTCTTCAGACCAACAAGAACGTCCTGTGAACAAACATACTCATCCGCTTCAAGACGGTAGAGTGTTGTATATAAAGCGCCTTCTGTCAGGGAAATATCACCTTCGCTGCGATCGCGAATAAGACGAACAAACTGGTATCCGTATTGATCTTCTTCTAAAAGAAGTTTTAATGCGAGAATCTCAGTTAGTCCTCTTTTGAGAGTAACAAGTGTATCATACATTTCAAAGTCCTCCATGCAATTATTTGATTTTATAAAACCAACAAATCAATACTAACACGTTGAAGTGTAAGATAGCAACGAGTAAACATAGGAAAAAAGCAAATAAATGCAGGAAAATCACACAAAATATTTTGATGAAATCAATCGTTTTATATACTTAACGGAAGCATAACAAAGACAAGCATTGTGTTGCTGAAAAAGCAATACAACTGTATTATTGAATAAGCAATACAACTGTATTGCTGAATAACAGGGAAAATATAATCATTGATTGAATTAATCAGAAGATTCCGTTTGCTGTTTCAGCCTGATTTTCCGGGATAAAGCGAAAGAATCCGCGCGGCCTGGACGGATGTCTGCACAGATTCGGCGCCTGCAGGTAATTGTGCGGCAGAACTGGCTTGCGGTAATACAACTTTTGCAGGTTCAGGTGCGACTCTTTTTGGTGGGTGTGCGTCTTTTGAAAGTTTCACAACTAAAAAAAGAAGGAAGCGAGCCGGGAGGATTTTGGAGAGGACGTGCAGTATCTTCTGCGAGACTCCATAGACATACAGACCACGCCCCTTTCTGGCTGCAAGAATAGATTTTCTGACGAGCTGCTCCGGCTTAACAACAAAAAGCGATTTGAATCCTTTTGCCTTTGCGCCGGGAATCCCTGTAGCAACGGATGCAAACTCGGTAGCGACAGGACCGGGACAGACAGTAACAGACGCGATGTTGTGTATCCGCAGTTCTGCGTGAAGAGCGCGGGAAAAGTGTATGACAAAGGATTTGGTTGCTGCATAGACGGCAAATCCCGGCTGCGGCAGAAAACCGGCCGAAGATGCAATATTGAGGACACGTGGTCCTGTGGGGTAGGTACACAAATCGCCGGTCGGAATCATATAGGGGAGGCAGATAAAGGTGAACTCAGCAAGGACTGAACAGTTGAGCGCGACCATTTTATGTATCTTATCGCGGGAAACCGTCTCAAACCGACCGTTATAGCCTACACCTGCGCAGTTTACAAGAAGACCAATGGCCGGGTTCCTTTTTCTGAGTTCATCCTGAAGATCATCAAGCGCTGTATCGGATCTAAGGTCAAGCGGAAATATACGAATACGAACCGGATCGAGCTCGTTTTTCATGGAAAGAAGACGGTCCGATCTCCGGGCGATTACCCAGATTTCTTCAAAAGGCACGCCTCCGAATGAGCTTCGTTCGCGGGCAAGCTGCCGCAGAAACTGTTCTCCGATTCCGGAAGATGCGCCGGTAATAACTGCTATATTCATATTTTTCACCTTTCATTACACCCATGCGTATGAAGCCCGGAAAGCATGACACGCATTTATACTGATTCATACAAATATAGTAGCATATCTTAGGCGCTGTAAGCGAAGAAGTTGATGCAGCCGGAGGCGATCCCATCTGCTATTTTGGAAACGAAGGATTCGTTAGTCATGTAATTGCGGTCTTTTTTATTTGAAATGAATCCGACCTCAATCAGCGCCCCTGCCAGGTTATTTTCCCGGAGGACTGCGTAATTGTCAGCCAAAACACTCTGTGCATTCGTTTCCATCTGCGGAGCGCTTGAAATAATCGATTCATACAATGACTGTGCCAGAACCTGGTTTCTTTCCCCGTCCCGTCCGTAGTATGGCGACCGGATCGGAAACAGGGGATTATCCTGGTATAACGAATCTTCCTTTACCGTCTTTTCCTCGCTGGCGATAACCGATTCATCCGTAACATAATATACCTGGGTGCCATGTAAGGAAGAAGTCGGGTTGGAATTAATATGAATGGAAAGATAAAGGATATCCGTAAGGTCCTTCTCAAGATTCATGAGCAGCTTAAGTTCGGAACCGACACCGGTGCCAACCATTATTCCCATGCCGCCGGTATCGATCGTATCGGAATTAATTTGAATGGTATCGGAAAGCTCACTGATCAGATTTTTCCTGTCTGCAGTGCTGATTTCATTGATCTTGAATTCGTCTGCATATTGCAGGCAATTCAAATGGGTCAGCGCAATCCTGTGATAAAGGGAGACCCACGAGTCGTCGGTCCGGAGCATGATTACGGTTGCACCCTGTGCCTCGAGTGAGGCTTTCGTGCTTTCTGCAATCTGGAGATTGATGACACTTTCTGTATATTCCGGTTTTTTCGTCGGATAAATACATCCTGAATCCTTGCCGCCGTGCCCGGGATCAAGTATGATCACTTTCCCGTAAAGGGGCTTTGCCGGATCACTGGAATAAGTAATCAACTGCGCATACGGAATAACCGTATCCGTGAGTGTGGGAGTTACAACCACGTGATTTGCAGCTGTATCGGATGCTTTCGGGATGGAGGTGCCGATAGTTGTTCCTGGGATCAATGAATCCATCGTGCTCATGTAGTGCCAGATAAATCCTGCGGAGAGGCAAAAAATGATAAGAAGAAATGCTTTGAGCAAAAAAACTCCCCTCCGGTGCTTTCCGGAAGCAGGACGTTTCCGGTTGTTTTGCCGGGAGGCATTGCCGGGCTGGCCTGCGGAATTCACGCGCGACCGGTCTTCTGTACTTTGCCTGGGCTGGCCTGCCGGATTGAGTACCGGTTTTCCGCCACTTGTCTGGCCGGCCGGATGAAAGTATCCGCTAGAGTCGTAATATCCCTGCTGCGGGCCTGTCCGGGGATTTTCCGAAATATCATATCCGGTCCTGGGCTTGCCATGTCTTCTTGCGCGCTGGTTTGGATCTGTCATGTATAGTAATCTCCTTGTTATCTTTGTCTTCAGGTAAAATTTGCATTTTTAACCATTGCTGAAGTCAATTCATCAACATTTTACTAAATGCGTGTGACTTTTCAGTGACTTGCACCGTGACAGTATAGTCATTATATACGGCTTAGTTGTAAACTAAAGGTGTCGATTTCATTACATATATTTATTCTACAGGAGAAACCGGCAATGTTTACGGGATAAAAGGATGAATTGCCGTATAATCACTCGAATTTCACATAGAAAGGTTGACCGGTTCCCGAAAATGCCTGTATGATAAAGTGTGAACGATAAGAAACAGAGGAGATTAATATGCTTGATGTATCAGGAGTCACACTGCGTTTTGGCGGGCGGACTCTTTTTGAAGATGTAAACATATCTTTTACCAAAGGAAATTGTTACGGCATCATTGGAGCCAATGGAGCCGGCAAATCGACATTCCTGAAAATCCTGTCCGGCGATATTGAACCAAGCAAGGGCTGGGTGACGCTTTCTCCCGGAGAGCGCATGGCGGTGCTGGAACAGGATCATTTTAAATATGATGAATTTACTGTCCGCGACACAGTAATGATGGGACACAGGCGGCTTTACGAAATAATAGGTCTTAAAGAAACGCTCTATGCCAAAACCGATTTCACGGATGCGGACGGTATCATTTTAGGTGACCTCGAGGGTGAATTTGCTGACCTTGACGGTTGGTCAGCTGAAAGTAATGCGGATATGCTTCTACAGGGAATTGGCGTGGATGAAGAGCTATACGAAAAGAAAATGGCGGAACTGACAGGTTCACAGAAGGTTAAAGTCCTTTTAGCCCAGGCCCTGTTCGGCAACCCCGATGTACTTCTTCTCGATGAGCCGACCAACCATCTCGACCTCGAATCCTGCCGCTGGCTTGAAGATTATCTCTTGAATTTTGAGAATACCGTGCTCGTAGTATCGCATGACCGGCATTTTCTTAATAAAGTCTGTACGCATATTGCGGATATTGATTTTGCCAAAGTTACATTATTCCAGGGAAACTATGATTTCTGGTATGAATATACGCAGCTGTCCCTGCGCCAGATGAAGGATCAGACTAAAAAAGTCGAGACACGCCGCAAGGAACTGCAGGACTTCATCACACGTTTCTCCGCCAATGCTTCAAAGTCGAAGCAGGCAACATCACGTAAAAAGCTTCTCGAAAATCTTGTGCTCCCGGATGTCGTCGCCTCATCGCGCCGGTATCCGTTCATCGGGTTTACACAGGACAGGGAAATCGGTAACGACGTGCTTTTTGTACGCGGATTAAGTAAAACCTTGAATGGAAGGAAAGTTCTTGACAACATCTCCTTCTCCCTTGAAAAAGGCGACGCCGTTGCACTTGTAGGAGATGATGAGGTCGCAAACACAACACTTTTCCAGATTCTGATGGGCGAAATGGAGCCGGATGAAGGCGAATATAAATGGGGGATCACTACAACGAGGTCTTACCTTCCCAAAGACAACAACCAGTATTTTGACGGATGTGAGCTGTCACTTGTCGATTGGCTGCGTCAGTATTCCAAAGACCAGAACGAGACGTATATCCGCGGCTTTCTGGGGCGGATGCTTTTCTCAGGTGATGAAGCCCTCAAACAGGCAAGTGTATTGTCCGGAGGAGAGAAGGTTCGCTGCATGCTTTCAAGAATGATGCTGTCCGGCTCGAACATTCTTATTCTAGATGACCCGACAAACCATCTGGACCTCGAAGCAATAACAGCTGTGAACGAGGGTGTAAAGGCATTTAAGGGATCCATGCTTTTCACATCCCATGACCATGAGTTCGTGCAGACAATCGCCAACCGGATTTTTGAAATCCGTCCGCAGGGTCTCCTTGACAAACGCATGGATTATGATGAGTTCCTCGAACGGCATGCAGAATTTAATTAAAAAAAGCAATAACCGGGCTGAACATTTTTGGTGCGTACAGGACATGTAATACACAAGGAGTTCGAATTAAAAAAATTGTTTAACGTAATATTGGAAAACAGATGTTGCAATTACAAATATCCTGTGATACGCTTATGATATCAAGAAGCAAGGCGGTGGGTATATGTCTGTAGTTCCGAAAATTGATGTCTGGGGCGATTCTATTCTTAAAGGGGTTGTGCTTGATGAGGCAGCCGGACGATACCGCCTGCTCAAAAACAGCGCAGTCAATGCTTTCACGCAGCTTTTTCATCTGGATGTGAAGAATCATTCCCATTTCGGATGCACGGCCCCCAAAGCACTGGCCAATATTGACCGTACGCTGGATTCCGGTTTTGATGCAGATATAGTGCTTCTGGAGTTTGGCGGAAATGACTGTGATTTTGATTGGGCTGAGGTCTCCGGGAATCCGGATTGTGAGCATCAGCCGAATACTCCTTACGAAGATTTTGTCGAAGCCATGCAGAAGATGATCCAGACGCTCGTTTCGAAAGGTATTACACCGGTTCTTATGAGCCTTCCTCCGATTGACTCTATCCGGTTTTTTGACTGGGTAACAAGGCCGGCCAACGTTGACCCGAACAAAGTACTATCCTTCATCGGCGAAAAAGACTTTATTTACCGTCATCAGGAAAGATATTCCCTTGCAATTACAAGCCTCGCATTCAAAAACAGGCTGCCCCTTATTGATGTGCGCGATGCATTTCTCAAGCAGAGGAATCTCAGTGAATTCCTGTGTACGGACGGTATTCATCCGAATGAGAAAGGCCAGAAACTGATCCAGGATGTATTTTCAGCCCAATACCGCCTGTACAGTGCCGTGTGAGCTGTTTTTCCCCGGAAAAACGTCTTGGTTTTGCAACCCGAATACTAAATAAAGTCAAAATGTGCCTGTTTTTTGAAAAAACAACGGGCATTTTGCATTTATTTGAAAATGATTGCGTCAGAACTTGCACTGTGCTAAAATGGACGAACCATTATGACGGATGACATTAGATTAGACATCAGGGTAACTTTCCTGCATAATCTGGTTGTATAATGTCTAAGTGCATCAACGTCGGTGTGCTCGGGCATTTTTTTCTTTAAAAAGCAATGAGTTCCGGCTTGTTTACACACAAAGGGAACTCGATTAGCGGCGCATTGGGAGGTCGGGAGATGGAATCAAACATGAGGGGATTACCTCAGGCACAGGGGATGTATTCCCCGGAATTTGAACACGATGCATGTGGTATCGGGTTTGTCGTCAATATTCATGGAACGAAGTCGCATACAATTGTTCGCCAGGGTCTTACAATTCTGGCTAACCTTGCTCATCGCGGCGGCGCGGGAAGTGAAGAAAATACGGGAGACGGAGCCGGTATTCTGCTTCAGATTCCCGACAAGTTTTTCAGACAGGTTTGCCCGCTGATAGACATTACTTTGCCTGCGGTCGGAGAATACGGTGTAGGTATGCTTTTTCTGCCGCGTCAGGCAGATGCTCGCGAAGCCTGCCAGAAACGTATTGAGGATATTGTAAAAAGCGAAGGGCAGGATATTCTCGGATGGCGCACGCTTCCTGTCAACGAGACAACGCTCGGATCCGTGGCAAAAGCCAACAGACCTCACTTCTGCCAGATATTTATCGGGAGAAGTGACGACTGTACAACTGAACTGGCATTTGAACGCAAGCTGTACATCATTCGCAAGCGCTGTGAAAGTTTGACACTGAATCTGGCGGAGGACAGCAACAGTTATTTCTACTTTGCCAGTCTGTCCTGCAGGACGATTGTATATAAAGGCATGCTTACGGCAGATCAGATTGATGCATTCTATCTCGATCTGGCCAGCCTGGAATTTGAATCCGGACTTGCGCTGGTGCACTCCCGTTACAGTACGAATACTTTCCCGAGCTGGGAGCGGGCACATCCTTACCGTTACCTGATCCACAACGGAGAAATTAATACTCTGCGCGGAAATATCAACTCAATGCATGCACGCCAATCCAATATCAGGACAAATGTATTTGGCGAAGACGTGACGAAAGTTTTTCCGATTATTAATCCGGAGGGCAGCGACTCTGCCATGTTTGACAACTGCCTGGAGTTTTTAACCCTTTCCGGAAGATCACTCGCACATGCGGCGATGATGATGGTACCGGAGCCGTGGTCCAAACATGAGAGCATGAATGATGACCTGAAGGCTTTCTACGAATACCACAGCATGATCGCCGAACCGTGGGACGGGCCTGCTGCAATGGCATTCACCGATGGGCGGCAGATCTGCGCCATTCTCGACAGAAACGGACTTCGTCCTTCACGTTATTACGTTACAAAGGACGGTCTTGTGATTTTATCTTCCGAGGCAGGTGTCCTGGACATTCCTCCGGAAAATATTATCGCCAAGAACCGGCTTCGTCCGGGCCGTCTCCTCCTGATAGACACAGAAGAAGGCCGTATCATAACAGATGAAGAAATCAAAGAGAAGATTGCGGGAGAACATCCTTACCGCAAATGGATTAATAAATATACACGATCCCTTGAGCATATTTCCGTTAAAAAAGATGTGGCAGAGATTCCTGTCATCGAGCCGGATAAAGTCGAGCTGCTGCAGAAGGCATTCGGTTATACTTATGAAGATGTTAAGACCATGATTCTTCCGATGGCAAAAGACGGAATTGATCCGCTGGGCTCCATGGGACAGGATACGCCTCTTGCCGTTCTTTCCGAGCAGCCGCAGCTTCTGTACAACTATTTCAAACAGCTTTTCGCACAGGTAACCAATCCCCCGATCGACTCCCTGCGGGAAGCTATTGTGACAATGAGTAGAATGTATCTGGGATCGGAAGGGAATCTGATTGATCCGAAGCCGGAAGACTGCCATCAGATCAAGATCAAGCATCCGATCCTGACGAATGAGGATCTTGCCAGACTTAAAAATGTCGACGAAGAGGGATTCAGGGCGGTCACGCTTCCGATCCATTACCTTGCCGGCGGCGATGGCCTTGCGCTTAAAAACGCACTCACCGAGCTGTTTAACTCGGCGGAGAAAGCTGTCGACTCAGGGGCTAACATCCTGATCCTGTCCGATCGCGGCATCCATAGGACCCGCGCAGCCATACCTGCCCTTCTGGCAGTATCCGGACTCCATCAGTTTCTGACCCGCAAGAGAAAAAGAAAGAATTTAAGTCTCATCCTCGAGTCGGCTGAGCCGCGCGAAGTACATCACTTTGCCCTGCTTATCGGATACGGTGCTTCAGCAATCAATCCATATCTTGCATATGCGACAGTGGAAGACATCATTCGCCGCGGCCTCCTGACGAATATGTCGGTTGAAGATGCGTTGTCACACTATGTGAAGGCGTCTGTAAAAGGAATTGTTAAAGTCCTTTCCAAGATGGGTATTTCTACGATCCAAAGTTATCAGGGAGCACAGATATTCGAAGCCCTGGGAATCGGGAAAAGTGTCATTGACACCTATTTTACATCCACTCCCAGCCGCATCGGAGGCATTGATCTTAACGATATTGCACGTGAAATAAGCATGCGTCACACAGTGGCATTTTCTCCCTATACTCCCGATCCGGGACTTGAGTCCGGCGGGCAGTATCAGTGGAGGAAGAACGGGGAATACCATCAATTCAACCCGATGACCGTTCATCTGCTGCAGCAGTCCGTCAGAAACGGTGATTATAAAATTTTCAAGGAATACAGTAATCACCTGAATATTGAGACACAGCGCCTGTGCACGATTCGCGGACTCATGGAGTTTGTGCCGACCAAACAGCCGATTTCGATATACGAGGTAGAATCGGTTGATTCAATCGTACGCCGCTTTAAGACCGGAGCCATGTCCTATGGCTCAATCAGCAAGGAGGCTCACGAGACGCTTGCTATTGCTATGAACCGCCTCGGCGGAAAGAGCAATACGGGCGAAGGCGGGGAAGATCCGGCGCGCTTCATTCCCATGTCGAACGGCGATTCTAAAAACAGCGCGATCAAGCAGGTTGCGTCAGGCCGTTTCGGTGTAACAAGCGATTATCTGGTACATGCCAGAGAGCTTCAGATCAAGATGGCACAGGGTGCAAAGCCCGGTGAAGGCGGACAGCTTCCAGGGCGCAAAGTATATCCCTGGATTGCCCATACACGTCATTCAACTCCGGGCGTAGGCTTGATTTCACCGCCGCCGCATCATGATATTTATTCAATTGAGGATCTTGCCGAGCTGATCCATGACCTGAAAAATGCCAATAAATTTGCCCGTATTAATGTCAAGCTGGTTTCTGAAGTCGGTGTCGGTACCATTGCGGCCGGCGTTGCAAAAGGCCGTGCGGATGTCGTTCTTATTAGTGGTTATGACGGAGGTACGGGAGCCTCTCCCAAAACAAGTATCCGTCATGCCGGACTTCCCTGGGAGCTTGGACTTGCCGAGACACATCAGACGCTCCTGCTGAATGATCTGCGCAGCCGTATTGTAGTTGAAACGGACGGCAAGCTTCTGACCGGCCGGGATGTTGCGATTGCAGCACTTCTTGGCGCGGAAGAATTCGGATTTGCCACAGGACCTCTTGTTGCACTCGGATGTGTAATGATGCGTGTCTGCAATCTTGATACATGCCCGGTCGGTGTTGCCACCCAAAATCCGCAGCTTCGAAAGAAGTTCTGCGGCAAGCCGGAATATGTTGTCAACTTCATGAGGTTTATTGCGGAAGAAATGCGTGAGATCATGGCTGAACTCGGATTCAAGACAGTCGATGAGATGATTGGAAGAACAGATATGCTCCGCACGGACAGTGCGGTGAATTTTTGGAAAACACGCGGCCTTGACCTCTCCTGCCTTCTGTACCAACCCAACCTGGACTCAAGTGTTGAGCGTCACTGCACAAAGAAACAGGATCATAAGCTTGAAGAAACGCTCGACCAGCAGGTTCTTATCCCCTTGTGCGAACCGGCACTTGAACAGGGAAAACCGGTCCGCGTGACACTTCCTGTCCGAAACGTGAACCGTGTCGTCGGTACACAGCTCGGATCTGAAGTAACGAGGAAATTCGGTGCCAAGGGACTTCCGGACAACACAATCAGGGTACTCTTCAAGGGCTCTGCCGGACAAAGCTTCGGTGCGTTTATTCCGGCCGGTATAACCCTCCAGCTGGAAGGTGATTCCAACGACTACGTCGGAAAGGGCCTGTCCGGCGGACGCATAGCTGTTTTCCCGGACGCAAAGGCTACGTTTGTCCCGGAGGACAACATAATCATCGGCAACGTTGCTTTCTATGGAGCAACAAGCGGTGAAGCTTATATACACGGTGTAGCCGGCGAACGTTTCTGTGTTAGAAACAGCGGAGCCTCTGCAGTTGTTGAAGGCTGCGGTGACCATGGCTGCGAATACATGACCGGCGGCCATGTGGTTGTGTTAGGTCAGACCGGCAGGAACTTTGCAGCCGGAATGTCCGGCGGTGTGGCTTTTGTGTACGATGAGGACGGCAAATTTGCTTCCCGCTGTAACAAGGAGATGGTCGGACTTTCCAAACTGTCAGATCCGGAGGATATCACGCTTGTTAAGCTGATGATCATGAAGCAGGTGGAATATACGGGAAGTGCCTACGCATCAGGGATTGCCGCGGATTTCGATAATTTTGCACCAAAATTTGTGAAGGTTCTTCCGAAAGATTATGAGCGCATGCTGGATGCGATTAAAGAAGTAGAAGCACGGGGATTGACCGGGGATGAGGCGCTCATGGCAGCTTTTGAAGTCAATAATCATGAAATCTCACGTGTGTCGGGAAACTGAGCAGGGAAGAAGAGCCGGTAAGGGGAGGATATAATAATGGGTAAGCCCACAGGATTTATGGAATATGCCCGGGAGCTTCCGGGGGACCGCGAACCGTCAGAGAGAATGAAAGACTGGAACGAGTTCCACTTGCACTGGAATGACGAAAAGCAGCGTCTGCAGGGCGCCCGCTGTATGGACTGCGGTATTCCGTTCTGCCATACAGGACTGCTTATAAAAGGCGCCGCATCAGGCTGTCCGATCAATAATCTGATTCCTGAATGGAATGAACTGATATACAAGGGTCTTTGGCAAGAGGCGCTGGCCCGTCTTCTGAAAACAAATAATTTTCCTGAGTTCACAGGCCGTGTGTGCCCGGCTCCCTGCGAAGGAGCCTGCACCGTCGGAATGAACGACCCGCAGATCACAATCAAAAGTAACGAGTGCTATATTATTGACAAGGCTTTTGATGAAGGCCGGATCAAGCCGGAAGCCCCCCAGAGACGGACCGGGAAACGCGTTGCGGTTGTCGGCTCGGGTCCGTCGGGACTTGCCTGCGCCGCCCAGCTTAATAAAGTCGGCCATGATGTGACTGTTTTCGAGAGGGCGGATCGTCCGGGCGGACTGCTCATGTACGGCATCCCGAATATGAAGCTTGAAAAATCAGTAGTTCTCCGCCGTGTGAAGTTCATGGAGGACGAAGGCATACACTTTGTAACCGGTGTTGAGATAGGCAAAGACATCCCCACGGAACAATTGCGCAAGGACTATGACGCGGTCGTACTTTGCGGCGGAGCTACTAAACCAAGGGATCTACCGATCGAGGGACGCTGTCTTGAGGGTATCCACTTTGCAATCGAATTCCTCGGCTCGAATACCAAATCACTTCTCAACGAGAATAAAATGAATACTGTCGGTAATGAGCGCGCCGGGGCAGCCGCAGCCGCTCCGATTACGGCAGAAGGTAAACACGTCATTGTTATCGGCGGAGGCGATACCGGTACCGACTGCGTTGGTACGAGTATCCGCCACGGCGCTTTGACTGTAAATCAGATTGAAATCATGCCTCGCCCGGCGGAAGCCCGGACAGCCGGGAATCCTTGGCCGGAGTGGCCTTTTGTACTTAAAACGGATTATGGACAGGAAGAAGCAATCGCTTTAACCGGTGAAGATCCAAGAACATGGCTTACGACTGCCAGGAGATTTGTCGGTGATGAGAAAGGCCATGTCAAAGAAGTACATACAATATCAGTCTCATGGGAAAAAGATGCCAACGGCAGACTGATGCCGGTAGAGGTTCCCGATTCAGAAAAAGTTTGGCCGGCCGAGCTTGTGCTTTTGGCCATGGGCTTTCTTGGACCGGAAGATACGGCCCTTACGTCTGCTGGTGTTGTACGTGACGGCAGATCCAACGTGAAGGCGGAATTTGACAAGTACGCAACCAACCTGGACGGTGTTTTTGCCGCAGGGGATATGAGACGCGGGCAGAGTCTTGTCGTGTGGGCAATAAATGAGGGCAGAGGTGCCGCAAGGGAATGCGACCGCTACCTGATGGGAACAAGTTACCTTCCGTAACAGACATGCATTGTATGAATTATTGAATAAATTGAAGTGTTTTCAGGTGCCCTGCGGATTCTCTGGATAAGAGGACGCAGGGCGTTTTATTTTGACTGGATGAATCGTCTCGTTTTGCTGAAAATTACTGCATTTTCATGCAAAGTTTTTGCATTTAGTTGATCAAAAAAAATTGACAGTGTTATAATAAATGCAGGATAAGCCAACCATGAGTTTCACACTTTCGGAGGGCAGCATGAAGAATGTATTTTCGCATCACCGTTTGGTGGTTTTATTGTTTTCTGTATTATGTAGCTTTTCGCTGTCTTCCTGCACATTTCTGTTTGCGCCCCGTACATCCTCCTCCTCCGACATAAAAAAGGACCGGGAAAGCGACGTCAGGGATACGATCCTGACATATTTTGACGAGGTTCAAGGCGGTCGGTTATTGGGTGCCGGTTATGATTCGAAGCTTCTTTTAGGCAGCAATCCTTTTCGTGATCTGAAATTTGCTGATGAACAATCCAGAGCGGCCATGCAGGCAGGCATTGACCGTATTTTCTGTGAAGCAAATGCAGTGACCCTTGATTCCGGGAATGAATCTGCAGAATGTGAACTTACAATAACGGCTCCCGATGTCGCCCGCATCCGGTCGGACCTGGAAGAAAAGGAAGGCGGTTTCTACTATCCGTCATTTGCGAAGGCACTGATGGAAAAAGATGCGCCCATGAAGGAGTATGAAGTCGTTTTTGCCCTCAAAATGGATCCGGACGGGAATGCATGGGTGATCGACAATACTTCGGTATTTGCAGGGATCCTGGAAGGGCAATATGAAAAACTAACATATGATACGGATTATTCCGCTGCTTTGATTACGGTAAATACACTGATTGCCGCACTTGGACAATCAGATACGGAGACGATAGACGCAGTGTGCAGCGGAATATCTTCCTTAGACTTTTTCCCTCAGGATGAGTGGGGACTTCTTCTTGCACAGGCAATATATTCCCGCACGTCCTATACGGTCAAAAACGATCCGCAGGGGACGGACAACGGAGTTGATATAGACATCTCTCTTACGATGCCGGATATGGATGCTAATTACATTGAAGCGTACAATGATGCACAAATGGTGCAGAAGGCCCTGAAACCGGCTATTTTAAGCACAATCCAGGGGACATCGGACAAGGAGCCGGCCTATACCTACCGGAGTGCGTTCTTTACGGAACTGGCTTCACGGCTTTTAAGCCCCGATGCACTTACCATTATATTTGACGTTCGATTTTCACTTATTGTGGATGAACAGACCCAGAATTGGAGGATTACTTCCGCACAGACAGAACGCCTTCTCAGTACGGCACTTGCCGGATATGACCCGCTTCTGGATTTGACAACGCAGCACCTGCAGATTGCCATAGAAAATGCTGCGGAAGAACTTTTCCAGGAAGGGAGTATTAATCAGCAGCAGCAGGGGGACATTAACAATTATTTCCTTGACGATTATATGTCAGGCATTTTGGGTGTGTATGCGGTATACCCCCCGGAAGAAAATCCGAAAATCGGCTGGCTCAAACCGGATACCTACAAGGTAATCATATATCTCTCCGACGGAAGCGTTCTTTCTGAATCAACTGTTAAAGTATACTGGCCCTCCCCCCGAAAGTATACTTGTTCCCGCTGGTATATGCGTCCTCCCTCGTATCAGCATTGGAAGGGGCTCTCCGTATTCTATACGGAGGGCCTTCCTTCTGTCTTCCTGGTCCAGACACTTACAGAACCGCCCTTTACATAAAACCGTCCCTTGCCTTCATCCGAGAGTGTAACCGGATCAGTGATATGTCCAGTGCAGTCATTCCATACAGAACCGGCCATCGCTTCACTGAAATCCATATCCTTATAACCGTCATCGGAGTTGCTGATGAGGACGGCCAATCCGGAAGCCGGATGTTCATCATCTCCTGATCTTTGCCAGCCGATTACATTCGGGTGGTCAAACAGGTCGACCTGCTCACCGTAGGCGTATTTTTTGCGTGCGTCCAAGAGAGGATCAAGCTCATCTTTCCTTCCGGCAGCAGGCTGATCTCCTCCGATACCGTAATAGTCGCCGTAAAAAAGGCACGGATATCCGTCTTGCCTCAGTAGAATCAGGGCATATGCGGACATTTTGAACCAGCCCGCAACACTCGATTCCAACGCCTGATGACGCTGGGAATCATGGTTGTCAACAAAAGTAACGACATTCTGCGGATTGCTTTTGACAAGGGACCCTTCAAAAATAGTCCGCAGGTCGAAATCTTTGCCGCGGTTTCCTGCATCAAAAAAATTGTAATGCAGGGCCACGTCAAAGAGTGTCAGGCAGTACGCCTCATCCTTCAAGTATTCGCGCAGAAGGCTTGTGTCATCTTTCCAGTATTCGCCCACCGCGAAAAACGGCCGCTTTACATAGTCCTTCATTGTCTTTACAAAAAGCTTGATGAAATCCTCGTTGATATGTTTGACTGCATCAAGCCGCATGCCGTCGAGAGAGAGTTCATCACAGACCCATTTGCCCCAAGCAATCGTTTCATTTACTACGTCCGGATGATGGTAATCAATGTCGGTGAACATCAGATAATCATAATTGCCGAATTCCTGGTCGACATTCTCTGAAAAAGATTTGTTTTCCCCGACAATCCTGTAAATTGAGGACTTTCCTGTCCGCTGGTCGTAGTCGGTTCCTGTAAAATGCTGCCATCCCCAGACGAATTTTGAATATTTGCCTTTCCGCCCCGGAAAATTGAACTTCGTCCAGGCTTCGATTTCAAAAGGGGCCGATACGTCACGTTCCCTGTTCTGGCTGTCAACCTCGATGACGCTTATTAGCTCCGTCTCGTCCGCACCGGCCTTATGATTCAGGACGACATCCGCGTATACACAAAGCCCTGCTTTGTGCAGGGCTTTAACAGCCGCTTTCAGCGACACCTTATCTCCGTATTTGGTCGCTTTCGTGCCCTTCTGGTCGAATTCTCCGAGATCATACAGGTCGTACACGCCGTAACCGACATCCTGCGCGGAGGTGCCTTTGCAGCACGGAGGGAGCCATACTCCGGATATGCCCAGGGAAGCTAAGTGACCTGCATCTTTTTGCAGACGTTTCCAATGTTTCTGGTCCGCAGGTACATACCATTCAAAATATTGAATCATTATGTAATTTTCCATGAAAAAAACCTCCGCAAAACGAGCCGTTAAGTATATGATAAATAAAGTATAGCTTAATAAATATTAGCATGTATACATGGAGGTCCCCAATGACGCAAGAAAAGATTTCTTTCCTTTGCCGTGCCAAAAAAGCAACCTATGCAGGCCATGGCTCCGAAGTCTCTTCGAGCCGTCCGGCTTCACACGATCTGGCTTATTCCGAAGCAGACCTGACCTATATCGACACATATCTTGGAGGCGAGAGTTTCACCGGGGAAGAAGCATTGTGGCAGGGCGGGAAGCCCCTCTGGGCGATGAATTATTCCGGGAGAGTAGTTGGCCAGCCGTTTTCCGGTGATTTCCTTAAAGAGGCCCTCTCGCATGTGCCTGAAGACGTACCGTATCGCGGGCCTGAGTACTATACGGACGGCATCTATGTATTTACGATGGGCGTCGAGGGGGATACATCCTGGTTTCAAGGTTATGAGCAGATCACAAAAGAAGGGCGTCTCATCTATGAACTGTATTTCCACGGCGGTACAGTGATCTGATTCGATCCGGATATCAAGGTAACAGGCAGCCAGACAGACTGCCAACCAGACAACCCGGACAAGCGGAAAAACATCAAATATGGAATTGACAGGGACAGACCATGCCTGTATAATTTATCGTGCGTCGGAAAAGACGCGGATGTAGTTCAATGGCAGAACTCCAGCTTCCCAAGCTGACCACGCGGGTTCGATTCCCGTCATCCGCTCCATAGCCACCTGCCTTTATAGCTCAGTCGGTAGAGCGCATCCATGGTAAGGATGAGGTCATCGGTTCGATTCCGATTAAAGGCTCCAATGAAAACCTCGATGGCTGTAAGCGATCGGGGTTTTTATGTTTAATTAAAAAAACGCCCAATAACGGACGTTTTTGTGTTAAGGTGCATTTTTGGTTCCTACGCATCTTTTTTGAACATATCTTCAAGGATGTTAGCTGCTTCTTTATCCTTTTCTTCCAGGCTGTGGGCATATGTATCTAGAGTAACATCAAAATAAATTATGTGGTCAGTATAGTAAATTTCAAGTTATCTGTTAACTCCAAAACGAGAGTTTTTGTAACGCTTTTTTGTGAAGAGTAGATGTTAAAAGCATCGCGTTGACATCGACACAGAGCTTAGAGTAATATAAACCATATGATCGTCATCAGAATATAATTTCAATAGGAATAAAGGAGGCAAACAATGTTTTGTAGTTACTGTGGGGGCAAACTGGATCAAGAGGCAAGATTCTGCACTTATTGCGGTAAGGAACCATCATCTGCGCCTAAAGAACTAATTCAGGAAACATCATTCCCGCCTCAAACGCCGAACCTACCCATTCAAAAACCGCCTGTCACCACCCCAAAGCCAGCTTCAAAAAACTCGAAAGGCAAATATCTACTGTTTGCAACGTGTGGGATAGTTGTTGGTGCGATTTTGCTTGCCGTTATTCTATTTGCGGCGGGTGTGTTCTCTTCCGATGTCAAACCAAAAGAAGGCTCCAGTGGCAAAACAATAGAAGGCCCCGGATTCTCTACGCCGGAAGACGCCGCAAAGGCATATCTGAACGGATTGAGGGATCAGGATATAGATGCGATGCTTGCAACCTTTGCCGTAGAAAGCTATGTGGATAACTACGATTTTGAAGCCAGCGTTGAGCGAATGCAGTCGTACCAGATGTATGCTGAAGTCTTTCTGCCCAACACCAATGACTATACTCGGCAGCTCAATGTTACGGCCCGAAGGAATCAGATTACAAGACAGATCAGCATTCAATATATGTTATTTAATACACCGGAAGAGTTGAATGAGGGCAGCGCCGTTATGTTTCCGGTTGAGGACACAAAGGCGGTCCAGGATTTCGTTGCGAAATTTGAGCAGGATACCAAAAATTACGTATTCAAAGATCTGTTGATTACCGGCACCCTGCCGCCGGAAGATCTGGCAGAAATGTACCTGAATGAAAATAACCTGCAAAACATTGCCAAACAGGCAAAGATCTTCGGCGCAGACGAAGATGATGTTGTCAATATTGCCATCACTTTTAAAGCCGACGGTCAGACATGGGTGTTTTGTCCGCAGGCGGTAAGATACGACAACAAATGGTACCTCCAATCATCACAAGGGAATTTGGCTATTCTTTTAAATTTATCCCCTTACTCAGGCGGCATTGCCCCCTTTTGATGAGCACTAATTCGTTTTAGAAGACGAGCATACCCTTGCCCTGCAGTAGAAAATGTGTACTCGCCCGGAAATAATGCGCAAAAGCGAACGGTCTTTTGTCGTTCCTTTTGCGTAACTGGAGAGAGCTTATTATGTTAGGTAGACCTGAGATTACAATTAAGGATATGCCTAGAAAGGTTATAGACAATTTTGATAAGTATAAGGATGGAATTATTTCAAAAGTAGATCTCTGTAAGATATGTGGGATCAGTAGACCTACTTTAGATAAATACATTGCAATCTTGACAGATAGATAGGTCTTGTATCTTGAATTTCAACGCATAAAGACACTTTGTCTTGAATTCTTAATTGTTATGGCATAGAATAGTAATACATATTACACATAAACATCAGATATAATTAAGGCGGTGCTAATCAGATAAGTATATAAGTCTACCTGGAGTGTTTCTAGACAATAAATGTCACCTTGGGGACTCGTGTTCACAAATCATTCGAACAGGCCTCAAAAGAAAGGATCAGATATTAATATGAAAAATTTTAAGAAATTTCGATTTGCCCTGATTCCTCTTGCTGTCCTGTTTATTTTGCTTCCGTTATCTTCAGCTGTTATGGCTGCCGACCCTATTCCGAAAGTAAATCTCGGATCAACGGAATCATATGCTGTTTTAGCAGGATCGACAATTACAAATACCGGATCGACCGTTATTGACGGCAATTTCGGCGGAGATATCGGCTTATATCCGGGAACATCAATCACCGGATTCCCGCCTGGTACAGTCGGAGGGACGACACATGTTAACGATGATTCCGCGATTAAGGCGAAGACAGATCTGGTTACCGCATATAATGATGCTGCCGGCAGGACTTCGACAAAGGATATGTCAGGTACAGATCTGGGCGGACAGACACTGACGACCGGCGTCTACAAATTCAGCTCTGCAGCCAAATTAACCGGTACTCTGACACTCGATGCACAGGGCGATCCTGAAGCAGTTTTCATTTTCCAGATTGGCAGCGCGCTTACAACAGCAACGAGCAGTGAAGTCAAGCTCATCAACGGAGCACGTTTCTGCCGGGTCTTCTGGCAGGTAACAAGTTCCGCAACTTTGGGAACGACGACAAAATTCGTAGGACACATTTTGGCATTGCAATCGATCACATGTAATACCGGAGCAACTGTTCAGGGACAACTGCTGGCAAGAAACGGTGCAGTTACTCTTGACTCGAATAAAGTTACGAATGGATCTTGTCCGACAATAACAGGCGCAACTACTCCGACAACACCTTCGGGCGGCACAACCGAACTTACGAAAACAGCTGAGAGCGGGAAAGATTTTATACTAATTGGCGGGTTGCTGTTGATCACGTCTGGCGCTTTCATGCTGTTGCTAATCTCGCGAAGGGCACACAGAAAAGCCTATAAGCACGTCTAAAGACACATGCTTATTCTTATGAATTGCATGTAATCTGACAGTTTATGATTTGGTTATGAGTGGTTAAAGATCATGTGCCTGATGATTTATTTCATCAGGCACATATTAAAATTTGGAGGATCAAAATAGAACCACAAATTAATAATAACGAACCGGAACAGGAAGTTAGAAGGACCGAACTGGTTAAGTCCTTTCCAATAATCAAAATCGTCTATTTTATATTGGGCATTCTGGAAACATCCCTTTGAGAAAGAATTGAGTTCACAGCGTTTAAGTGAACTTTGTGGCAGCATAGATGAATCGGCCAAGATGGAATTCTTTAAGAAACAGGTGGCTAGGAGAGCCGAGTCTGAGTATCTGGCCTATGATACCACCTCCATCTCCTCCTATTCCTAGAGTCTGACTCAGGCCAAATGGTTATAACAAAGATCACGATCCGCAAATCAATTTGGTGATGGTATTGGGGGGAAGGATTCAAGGCTGCCTGTCTATTACCGCAAGCTGCCGGGGAATATGAGTGATGTTAAGATGGTCACCAAGCTGGGATCGTTGTGGTTATTTTGCCTTGCTGTCCAGCCACGTCTGTGACCCTAATGAAGCATTGTCCATATACGGAGTCAAAGATTTGATTGAGAAGGCTTTTGGTAATTTGAAAGAACGGTTAAACAACGGACGACAACGGTCTTCTCCGAAGAGAATCTGGACGGAAAATTCTTTGCCCAATTCGTCGCACTGATGGTAATGTCGCAGGTCCAGAAAGTTATGACGGAGAATGGGTTGTTTAAGAAATATACGATGCAAGGACTGTTGGACGAACTGGATATTATTGAGCTGTTTCGGCAACCGGGTAAACGAGCTTATCCGGGAGAAATCACGCAGAAGCAGATCGATATCTACACGAATTTTGAGGTAAGTCCGCCGAAAGGCTGATATGGCTATATTTTTAACGGGAATTCAGGTTATAACGCAATATTGAGCATAACTTCTGTTTTTTGTGCCCTTTCTCTCTTGGGTGGAATTTTTACATCTGGTCTATGCAGATTCCTTGAAACGTTTATTTTTCAGGGCGGACCTGATAGAAAAAATTTTTCTCCTGTGTCTCAAAAGCCTACTGTTTACTGCCTTGGGGGCTACAGCGCAATTAGCTCTGTTTTTTGTTATAATTATGTAGAAAAATAATAATTGTACCAAAAGAATCTCTCCCTCAAGGTGTAAATATGAAAAAAAGAAAAAATGTCACACTGCATACCGAACAAGACCGGCAGACAAAAAGAAGAAAGAAGTTCTCAATAACGGATAAAATCCTTTTATCCATTTCCATTCTGCTTTCAATAGGGGCAATTGTATTCTTTTTGTGGACGCCTGTTGTAAATTATCTGCGAAACCAAAAGACACAGGAATTGGTCAGCGGGATTGAACAGGGGAGCGTTACGATGGTTGTGGATAAGAATGCCCTTCCCGTAAATGGAGAGAAATATGTGACACTTGCAACAGCCCCATCAGAAACAATGACCTCATCAGACACAACAGTAACAGCAAAAATCACACCAACTATGGTGCCTGTTGTTGTGCCTGAGGACGTTGTTCTTACTGCCCTCGGAACGATCAAAATTGATAAGATAGACCTATATATTCCTCTCTGGGATGATGCCGGCATTGTGCCGCTGCGTTATGGTGCAGGAATGCTTAAAAATACTGCCCTTCCGGGTCAAGACGGAAACTGTGTTATTCTCGGGCACAGAATGAAGGCCTACGGCAGTCTGTTTAACAGGTTAAATGAGGTTGCTGCCGGTGACAGTATTGTGATCACTTCACTGGACGGTACAGAGTACACCTATGTCGTTGATGCTGTGATTCCAAAGCTGGACCCATCGGAACTTGGTAATTACGTCAAAATTGATTCCGGAACAGGGAAACAGATTACCCTTGTTACATGTACCCCTACGGGTGTAGGGTCACATAGAATTATTGTTATTGGACATATGGCTTAGCAAAAGAGGATAAGGCATTGTTTGGCGGCAGAAATACTGGTGACATGAAAGTCGAACTAGGTATAAGGGATAATAGACCACTAGCTGATTTTTTGCCCACCTTGTAAATAGGAACGACAGTATTGAGAAGGTAATGGGGAGGGGGCTAGAATTTATAATTGAGCGGGGAGGGCAATTATTAAAACTAATCTGAATAATATTCTCGTCTTTTTGTTGATTCAATCATGCTTTGATTGCAAGGTATTCATGCATCTCTTTACATTACAGGCGAACAGTTAGGGCGAAACCACCCTGTAGATAAAGTTAGTGTAATACTCGTTTGGTGGAGCATACGGGGATCGACTTCTCAGACCACTCGTGATCAGCAAAATTAGACTACTGTGACTAAGATAAGTTTTTGGTGCATTTTTGGTGCACAAAGTTATGAGATGATAGAAAAGTTATGCATAGAGGGGGTGCGGACACTTTCTTGGACGAAATCATGCAGCCTGTAGCCGCTGTCGACGATACTCTGCTGGACTAAGATAGCCCAGCGATTTCTTGATTCGTTTGGTATTGTACCACAGGATATACCGGTCGATATAAGCAATAAATTCATGCGCGGTTACACCGGCAAATGTCTTGTTATAGAAACACTCATTTTTCAGTCTGCCAAAGAATCCTTCACAGGCTGAATTGTCAGGAGAACAGCCTTTTTTGGACATGGATCGTATCAAGTTGTGTTCTGTCATCAGGGCGATCCAGTCAGGACATCTATAGTGTCCGCCACGGTCGCTGTGAACAATGGGTGTTTCATCACCAAGTATTGCAATTGCCTTCTCTAATGAGCTGTTTGCAAGCTCGGCATTGGGACTGGTGCTCATAGACCAGGAAACAATCAGACCGTCATAACAGTCTAAAATGGGCGAAAGGTAGACCTTCCCGGCAGGAATGTGAAATTCCGTTATGTCCGTAAGCCACTTCTCATTCGGATTGTCTGCGTGAAAATCACGTTTGAGCAGGTTCGCCGGCGCCGGAGTCACCTCTCCCTGATAGGAGCAGTAATATCGTTTTTTAAATCGAATCACAAAGAGTTCTTCCTCGGTCATAAGACGGCGCACAATTTTTTCGGATATGAATACACCTTCATTTTTCAATTCACCCCAGATGCGCCTGTAACCATACGTAGAATCGCTAGCATGAAAGATGCTGCATATCCGACCGCGAATCTCAAAGTACTTGTCTTGCGCAATCATAGCGGCTCTGGCGTAGTAATAACTACTTTTAGATAAACCTAAATGTCGCCGCAAGGTCGGTCGTGAATAGCGGTCTCCCATGGCGTCAACGATCACGACCTTTTCCAGATTGCTCATCGCTTCCGGGTTGACGCCGGGGTCTTTTTTTAATAATTCGATCGTCTTCGCCAGTACATCCCGTTCCATCGCAACTTGTTCGCGCTCGGCTACAAGTTTCTTGCGTTCATCCAGATAGGCCGTATTTTGAGCCTGTAAAGACTCGTAAGCAGCCTTTAAGGTTTCGTATGAATCTGGTGTCACGGAACTTGGTGCTGGCGCTTCAATCAGATTTGGGGGTGGAGTTGTCTCCCTGTCTTTCTTCACGCCTGTCAAATAACCTTTCTCCTGATACTCACGTTTCCAGTTGCTAATGACACCGCCGACGGACAATCCCATTTCCTCGGCAACTTTGCCTGGGGATTCTCCTTGGTCGTAACAACGGTGGATTGCCCGTAACTTTTCTTCTATTGTACAGGATACCCGTGGTTTTATCAGCGTATATCTTTTGTATGGTTCAACCTTCGCCTTGGGCTTCAATTTCGGATTCGCCCACTGACGCAAGCACGCAGCAGTGGGATAGCCAAGCTCGACTACCGTTCGTTTATATGCCATTCCGTTCTTTTTCAAACGCATCAATGCTAGCTTCTTTTCTTCTTTGGAAAACATGGCGTGGAGGGTGTATATGGCTGCAAATAGGGCGTTTGCAGGTTTTTAGCCGTATTATCTTTTGGTGCATATTTGTGGGTTTGAGAATAAATTATGTTCAAATTATGTTCAAGCCTATAGGTGGTGTAGCCGGGTGATAAGTTTGAAGAAAACTGTTGCATTACGAAATTTTATTTGTGGCTCAAATCGAATTTACTCCGGCTGAGAGAGAATACCAACAGTATCGGAAAAAACATGAAGAGTACCAATCAAGTCAGCAAAGGATATCTCCGCCGCGTATTCGTATTCTTTTTGGTATACTCTCCAAAGCCTTTCAAGTTGCGGGTCAAACGAAAGAGTCTGGATTTACTTCTACAGTATGAACAAGTCATCCAAACCATTTCGATTGACTGCTGTCCTTGTGATAGCCTGCCGCAACGTTTGTATGTTGATCTGTGTTGATTTCAATCTATAAAGTACGTGCAGATCGTAAAAATCACGAATGCGAGTATTTAAAAGGGATCTGCGGATAATGGTTTCGTATTTCTCAGCAAGAATGGTTTCTATCGGATAAGCCAAAACTGATATTTCATTTTCTTGAAACTTGAGTTGGTATGTGAAGTCGATTTCACGCGGTGTGATCGCATCTCCTGCAGTAATGTCTATTTTCAAAGGGGCGGAAATTGTATCGTACCTGGCGATGAGTGACACTCGAAAACCACCGTATGCATCATCTTCTCGTATTGGCTCAAACTTAGTAAATTTGAATGCAATTCCATCATCAATATAAATTAGAAAAATTTCCTCAAATGCCTTCAATAATAATTCTTCGCTGAGCGGAAGATTACGAAGCGTTGTGTCCACGTCCATCGTTGATCTGCTGTCCAATCCGACGATGGCACTGATAAGCATCCCGCCTTTTAGTACAAAGTTCTTACTGTACTTTGAGAGCGAAATTCTTTCTAATAGTCTTTCAAGCATATAGTTCTGTAATAGTGCGGCAGAAGTTACAGACAGTTTGTTCGCTTTCATTTTCATATAGGCCTTCATCTGCATCGCATTGGTAAATTTCATAAAAGCACCTCGAAATATGTTCGAATCACCGGCTCAATTCGAAGCAGTTTTGCATATTCCATGAGTCGGGTCAGATTTTTATCCGGTCGTTTTGAAAACAACTTAAGTGCATCTGTTACTACCTGATAATCCATTTTATCTTTATTACGGACAACATCACAAATTGTTTTTTCAATATTGTAAACGGGTACGATAAATCCATTTGGAGAGGCAATTGTGGTAATACCGGCCGCATAGATGGTTTGGATACTTTTTTTGATTTCAAGATTTTCGACATCGGAAAGATGCGTGGCATTATAGGACGAAGGTAACGCCACTGTATATTTTAACGGGGTTCGATCCGAAAGATCATGTAGAAATAAAGCCGTTCCTTGAGAGTAAACAGCTTTAGGACAACGAAAATGAATTTCGGCAAATTCATCAAGTATTGTGCCCGGTAAAACATAGATACCTGGCTGAACTCTTTCGAGTTCGCCAGATTCCACCATACGGGTCAAATATACACGCGGAATACCAATGTGCGTTACGTCTTTGGACGTAATGACTCCATTGTGCTTAATCGCGATGTCAATTAATTCCTTGTTGATCTTGTTCACGGGACGTCACTCCTTTGTTACTAATTCGCTTATAATTATAACATAAGAAAGCGAAATAGAAACATATTGTGGTTTTATATCCTGTGGGAAATAGAAAGTTCTTGAGTGTGAACTGGTTTATGTTTCGGACGGTCATCTCGCTTACCAGAACTCCTTGGATCGTTGTATCCAAATCCATTATTCTTCTGAGATCGACACAATCATAATAGTTGGGGGCTGTTGACACTCATCTAAGCACTTCCATGTATTGGCGAACTGTATCTCGAATGTGAAAGATCTCAGCATAATTCATGAATTGGATATCCTTTCCTTAAACTCAGGTTTTAACTGATTCAGGAGGGCAACCATGGCTTTACCGCTATTCATTAATTTGATCATGTATACCCTCCTCTTATAATAGATTTGCATCACATTCCTGTAAAAACATCACATTTTGTAAATTCAGAAACAACAAATATAAAGAAATAAAAATGTAAAATACGCAAAATGAAATCAAATGGATGAACCTTTTCATCTTATCAAGCGTATATGTTAGTAGAGGGAGGTAGTGAGGATGATCGATCAACTTATCGAACAGCATGGCAGACGTCTTTATGGCCTTTGCCGGACCCTCTGCACCAACCCCTCGGATGCGGATGACCTATACCAGGAAACGTGGCTGAAAGTATGCGCCAAATTCGAGTATTACAACTCTTTGTGTGCGTTTGAAGGCTGGCTGACCCTCATTTGTGTCAATACGTATCGGGATAGTCTGCGCAAGAAAAGCCGAAGTCTGATATTTGATCATTTTGTCTCGCAGGAAAGCAAGGACGCCGTGATGGAAAATGTTGCGATCGTCGAAAAAGCGGATTTCAGCGATCTGCATGATACTGTACAGCATTTACCTGAGAAACTGCGAATGACCATCATCCTGTATTACTTTAAGGACTTGGATATTAATCAAACCGCCCATGCACTCCACATTCCGCCCGGAACGGTCAAATCGCGTCTGAGCAAGGCGAAAAAACTGCTGAAGGAGATGATTCAAAATGAAGTTGAACTATGATTTCGAAAGCTATCAGCCCCCCCGAATGACTGAAGCAAAGCTAATGGAAACACTTCATCGCCGCCAACTGGTCAAGCGAACTGTTCTGCTCATTGTAGCATCTCTGTTGAGTAATATCTGTTTTGCATTGCTTGCCTTCGCTGTAGCCCCCTATTCACTGGAAGCTGGCATCGCATGCTTGGTTCTCCTCGGCATATCACTGGCTGATAGTGGCGTTATCGCGGTGCTTTTTGCCAAGAGGTTGTCCCCGCAATACCGGTCAAAAATTGACCATAGGATAGTTTTGGGACTTTAGTCTCATAATAGGAAAGGAAGATATTTGAA
>Ga0209124_10000290_pt1 | contig 32238 bp, 17 predicted proteins | sample BarGraIncu01122A_FD_184502 | JGI IMG/M metagenome (GOLD analysis project Ga0209124, IMG submission 184502) | Arctic peat soil microbial communities from Barrow, Alaska - Barrow Graham LP Incubations 011-22A (SPAdes) (version 2) | ecosystem: Environmental > Terrestrial > Soil > Wetlands > Peat...
GACTGTTTACTTACACCTTCCGTGTAAAGCCTGATAATGCTTCTTACCTTGCTCATAATGATTAGTTTATTTGACATTTGGATTATATTGTACAAAGCCAACATAATCAAAAATGCCCGCTAATCAGAAAGGATATATCGTTCTTAAAGGGTGGTCAATTTGCTCCGGCAGAGACTGACCATTTTGGCCGGCAGAAGGTGGTCAATTTGCTCCGGCGGAGACTGGATATTTTATCCGGCGTGTCCACGTCGCGACGGTTCTTCCAGATTTGGTGTGGATAACACATGGGGTACTTTCCCGTCAGCAGCGGCTGCATGGCGTATTTCGGAAGAGAATTTCATGAAAAGCGTTCCAGAAATCAGTAATTTGAAACTTCGTTTAGGCTGGGGACAAACCGGAAACGCAGGTAATCTAAATAGTGATCAGGCGACTGCTGCATTAACTTCAGCTAATATTCAGTACAATTATTATCCGCAAAATGGAGCTTTAGGCGCTGGTTCATCATCAAAAATTCCTGTAGTTGGCACTGTTAAAACTTTAGCTGATACCAAGTTGAAATGGGAGACCAACGAACAAACCAACATCGGGATTGACTTTGGTCTATTCAAAAATAATTTGAATATAACTGTGGATTATTTCACCCGGTCATCTAAAGATTTGTTGAACTGGTTGAATATACGCCCTTCATCGGGCTACTCTAAAGTATATACGAACTTAGGTGGAATTGACAATAAAGGTTATGAATTCAGCATAAACTATAAGAAGCAAATTAATCAGGATTGGAATTTCAGCGTCACAGCAACAGGTTCGCACGTGAAAAACAAAATTTCAAATATTGGAGGTGACATTTTCTTTGAAAACACAGGTGCTACCGGCGATGGTTCTAACCAGGGTCAGATTGGTGCCCCTTCTGGCACGTACTGGAACAATCACTCAATCATGCGTAATGGATATGCCGTAGGTTCATTCTATGGTTACCAGGTAGATCATATCTACAAAAATCAGGCGGAGATTGATGCTGACAATGCTGCTGCAGTTGCTAAAGGTCACACTCAATACAATAATGGATCAAAGACCGTTCCTGGTGATTATAAGTTTAAAGACGTGAATGGTGATGGTTTCCTTGATGAAAATGATAGGACCATCTTAGGTAATGGTTTCCCTAAGTTAAACTATGGTTTAACTTTCAATGCTTCATATAAGAATTGGGATTTTATGATTTATGGTTACGGAGTTTATGGTGCACAAATCTATTCTTACTCTGCTATGACCTTAACCGACATGTTCCCGAGTGATAACGGAACGACTCCTAACGTTTTGAACGATGTTGCGCAAAATGCATGGACTCCTGCAAATAGTACGAACGCAAAATATGCCAGATTGTCATTCCTCGATTTGAATTACAACATGCGTGGTTCTGATGCATGGATCAAAAAGGGTGATTACTTCAAACTCAGTAATATTCAAGTGGGTTACAGTTTTGACAAGAATTTGTTGAAGGCCGTTCGTCTCCAAAGTGCACGTATTAGCGCTTCTGTTTCAAATGTACTTTGCATCTCCTCATATAACAAATATGGTGATCCTGAAGTCGGTCAGGGCAGTGTGCTCTTTACCGGTTTGGATACAGGCCGTTATCCTATGCCGCGTGTTTATTCCGTAGGTTTGAACATTCAATTCTAATTGTCTAACATTAATACAATGAATATTATGAAAAATATATCAAAAATATTATATTCTACACTCGCCGGTAGTCTATTCCTGATAGGAATGAACTCCTGTAACCAAAAGGAATTTTTAAAGGTCGACCAGTATAGTCTTTTGGCTGCTGATCAAATGTTTAAAACAACAGACCAAGCCAAGGGTGGTCTTGTTGGTTGCTACACGATGATGCTTCCCACAGATGTTCCCGCTGATGCAACAAAAGCTATCGACGGAGACTGGGGTATCAAACCGAACTTGTTTATCGGTGGCCATCCTACAATGGATACTCAGGCCACAGGATGGGATAAAAAGTGGAACCAGCAGGACTGGAATCCAGGTAGCCCGGAACTACTACAAGGTTGGAAACAAGCCTATAATGCAATTACCCGTTGCAACGATTTCCTTGCCGGTCTTGCAGCTGTAACTGATACTTCCATTGTTAATGCTTCTTTAAAAAAGTCACTTGACGGTCAGGCCCGGGGCATTCGTGCTTTCTTCTATATGTGGCTGGCAAAAGCGTTTGGTCGTGTACCCATGCTGGCAACAGGCGAGAATTATATTAACACTCCGGCAAAAGCCCGTGCAAAAGATTTTTCGGAAATGTGGAATTTCATCATTGATGATTTGAAAATAGCAGCTGATGAACTTCAGTGGGATCCATTAAATGGTGAGTATGGACGTATTACAAAGGGTTTTGCCCTTTCATACCTGGGAGAAGCATATATGTGGAAAGCTTATCGTGTTCCGTCCGAAGCTGCAGCAGACTATGGATTAGCAAAGACCGCTTTCGAACAAGTTATTGCCAGCGGTAAATACGAATTAAATAAATCGTTCACCACCTTGTTTGATCCGGGCGCTGTATGGACAAAAGAGTGTATTTGGGAAGAGGTTCTCGACGAAGGTTCACAGTGGAATCAATGGTCGAACCTGTCGCAGGCTCACAACTGGATGGTTCAGTTTGTCGCTTGCCCTTCTCTGGGTGGATGGGGCACCTTGTACCTGTCATGGGAATGGTGGAGTTCATATGAACCAGGCGACAAACGTCGTGAGGCTTCAGGTGTTACCGGCGCTATCAGACACATTGATCCTGCCTTTAAATCTGCCACAAACTATGGTTACCATCCTTATTTACAGCAAAGTCTTACAGTTGGAGACAGTATCGATACGCATTATCATTTTAACATGGGTGGTGAAGCTGCTCCTTCCGTCTGGACGAATAAATACTGGCGTTCAACCCGTTCAAATTACCAGGCTCCATGGGGTTCCCAACAGATTTATTATAAACGTTATGCAAATGTTTTGTTAGACTATGCAGAATGCTTGTTTCGTTTGAATGGTGAAGGTGATGCGACAGCCTGGGCTCAAGTTGCTAAAATTCGTGATCGTGCATGGGGCAATTTGGAAGTTGGTAATACAGCATCTTTAACTAGTGTTTATCTTCCATATTATCAATCTATTACCACATTTTTTAATGGTAATGGCTCCAATCCTCCAATGGTATCGCCTACTAGTTATCCACTTCCATTCAATACTACTACTGTTGCAGTTCCTGATGCTAAGACTTATTATACTGGCTTAAAAGCTACTAAAGGTTTTACTTCACCGGTATGGTTGGTAGCCTTGGGACAGGAACGTCGCAGGGAATTTAATGCTGAATGGTCTCTTGCTCCGGATTTAATCCGGTCTGGTTTTATCGAAGATCATATTACGCACAATTATCCAAAAGGGGTAGGTCATCCAAATAGTGACCCTGCTGTATGGGATGATTATCATACTTATCGGTCTTTTGATTTCAATCTCTTAAAGATGGATATGCCAATTCCAACAGACGAAATTATTAAAAACCCATTATGTGATCAAAATGAAGCTTACAAATAATGGAAAGAAATAAGATTACATTTTTAGTAATGTAGTGTTATCTTGACATTATGCAAATTAAAAAGGGGGGGTATCAGTATGCATTCCCCCTTTTTTTCCTTTGGATCAACTACATCAATCCAGTTGATATATTCAACATTTAAAATTAACCACAGATAAAACTTTTATGGTAAGGTCTTTCTTTCCCCAAATACAACATAGCCAACTTCATTGATAAATTTTCGTACATTGGTAGATTCAGCCGGATAGGAATGATATTAGTTTATTAAGCTGAAATATAATTTATTAACTATTAAAGTCTATTACCAGATAAATGAGAACGGATACACGCATATTGGAAAAAAATGGCCCGCTTAAAAATAGTCTGCTTATTATATGTATTTTTTTAATTTGCGCTTACCCAGTTACAGCACAAACGAAAAAGAGCAAGAATCAAAAATTAAAAAAAGAATATCATACTGGCGCTTACCGGAATCTCTTCCTCGAAGCCGGGTACAGTCAGACAGAAATAGATAAAAAAGTTGAAAAGGCTTACCTTGACCTGTTTGAAGGTCCAACCCGCATTTATTTTGAGATTGGTGATTCGATGGCATACGTGTCGGACATCAAAAACCACGATGCCCGTACCGAAGGTCTTTCGTATGGAATGATGATTGCCGTTGAACTCAATAAAAAAGAGGTTTTTGACCGCTTATGGCGGTGGTCGAAAAAATATCTTCAGCATCAGGAAGGGCCACGAAAAGGGTATTTAGCCTGGAGTTTCAATCCTAAGACTATGAAAAAAAACTCCGAGGGCAGCGCTTCCGATGGCGAACTCTACTACATTACCAGCCTGTTGTTTGCATCGAACCGCTGGGGCAACAACACCGGGATAGATTATTATTCCGAGGCACGTAATATTCTGGACGAAATGTGGAAAAAAGACGGAACTGGCAATATCTATAACCTGATAAACACCGATGCCAAACAAATCTCTTTTGTGCCGGAAGGCAATGGTTATAAGTGGACAGACCCATCTTATCATTTACCGGCTTTTTATGAGATTTGGGCCGAATATGCCAAAGATGGCCATGAACAATTTTATAGAGATTGTGCAGATACATCCCGCGTTTTCTTACATAGGGCATGTCAATCTGTGACAGGTCTTAATGCCGACTATACTGAATTTAGCGGAAAGCCGCACCCCACTCCCTGGATGCCCGAAGGTTTTCGTTATGATTCCTGGCGGGTGCCCATGAATATTGCCATGGATTATGTCTGGTACGGAAAGGACAAAACATGGCAGGAGGACTATGCCAACCGTTTTCAAGGATTACTAAGATCAAAAGGTATCGACTCCTTTGAAGATCAGTATAATCTCGACGGATCGATGCCCAAAACCATTCTTCAGGCAGGCGGTTTTAAAAAATTAAGACATTCTTTAGGGTTGTTGGCTACCTCATCTTCAACCTCTCTTATCGGTAAGAATGAAAAAAGTCACGACTTTGTAAATGCACTTTGGAATGCGAAACTGGAACCTTACGAAGATGGCTACTTTGATCCATATTACGATGGCTTATTGTACCTGTTCAGTTTGATGCATTTAAGCGGTAAATATCAAATTATCACGCCTCAACATAAATAACAAATTGACATAAATAACAACCTATAAAGTTGAAATGAGCCCCGGTTCATCGGTTGAATCGAAGATCAACAAAGTTAATTAGCTTCGCTGATCTTCGATTCCATCGGGACACAAAATAACTAAATTATATATTCATGAAACAGTTCACAATAATATTTTGCATTTGTCTGATATATAGCCATTTTGCATTTTCGCAAAATGGTGTAACACCTGCTTTGTTGGGCTTCGATATTGCCCGGGAAAGTATTCTCCATGGAAAAATCGATACCATAACCTATCATTCAAAAACAGTTGGCAACAGCCGAAAAGCATTGATTTACACCCCGCCAGGATATTCAAAGGACAAGAAATATCCTGTCCTCTATTTGTTGCATGGCATTGGCGGCGACGAAAAGGAATGGCTCAACGGCGGCCAGCCGCATGTGATACTGGATAATCTTTATGCTGAAAACAAAGTTGAACCCATGATTGTGGTTATGCCTAATGGCCGTGCTATGAAAGACGACCGGGCCACCGGAAATATCATGGCTCCGGATAAGGTTCAGGCATTTGCCAATTTCGAACAGGATCTGATTAAAGACCTGATTCCTTATATCGAAAAAAATTACCCGGTAATTAAAGATGCTGAACACCGCGCTATTGCCGGTTTATCGATGGGTGGCGGGCAATCGCTCAACTTCGGTTTGGGTAACCTCGATAAATTTGCCTGGGTTGGGGGATTCTCTTCTGCTCCAAATACGAAAAAACCTGAAGAACTTGTATCTGATCCTGTAAAAGCAAAACAAAAGTTAAAATTACTCTGGATTTCGTGTGGCGATAAAGATGGGTTAATCGGTTTCAGCCAACGCACACACAATTACCTCGTAACCAACAATGTTCCTCATATTTACTATGTTGATCATGGTTACCATGATTTTAAAGTCTGGAAGAACGGTTTATATATGTTCTTGCAGTTGATCTTCAAACCAGTCGATATTACTTCTTTCGATCAGATCAGTAAAGTCGGAAGACCAGCAGAATCGAACACCCGTTCAGCCAAATATCCCCGGATTTTACCCGACGGTCATGCCGTCTTTCGTGTAAAAGCTCCTGAAGCACAAAAAGTTCAGCTTGATTTGGGCAAAAAATACGACATGGTGAAAAATGCTGAAGGCATTTGGGAAACGACGACCGATTCACTGAGCGAAGGCTTTCATTATTATTCTTTAATCGTTGATGGAGTTGCAGTTGCTGACCCGGCCAGTGAATCGTTTTACGGAATGGGACGCATGGCAAGCGGTTTTGAAGTGCCTTTCAAAGGCGATGCTTATTACGAAATCAGAAATGTGCCTCATGGCGATATCCGCATTAAACATTACTATTCGAACGTAACGAATAGATGGCGAGATTTTTACATGTACACACCTCCGGGTTATGACCAGAATACCACCGAAAAATATCCTGTGCTTTATATTCTGCATGGCGGCGGCGAAGACCAGCGCGGCTGGGCCATACAGGGGAGAACCGATTTGATCATCGATAACCTGATTTCGCAAAAGAAAGCTGTGCCCATGATTGTGATAATGGTTGACGGGAATCTTCCTTTAAATGGTTTTGGCAGTGAAACATTGAACGTTTTTGAAAAAGAGTTGAAACAAAGCGTCATCCCGTTTGTGGAGCAAAACTACCGTGTGAAAACCGATGCGAATTCACGGGCTTTGGCTGGTCTGTCGATGGGTGGAATACAGACACTTTATACAGGCATTAAAAATACCGACCTATTTTCATACCTTGGTGTATTCAGTTCAGGCTGGATTCAACCCATGCAAAAAGAACTTGCTGATTCACAATATGATTTCATGAAAAACAATGCAGACAAGATCAACAGCAATTTGAAACTTTTCTGGATTTCGCAGGGAGGTAAGGAGGATATTGCCTGGAAGAATTGTCAAACCATGATCTCGAAGTTCGATGAGATGAAGATTAAATACGCTTACAGCGAATACCCGGGAGGTCACAGCTGGCCGGTGTGGAGGAACAACCTGTACAATTTTGCACAACTGTTATTTAAATAATTAGTTAGAAATAACGAAGGAAAAGGGATTAAAAAATGGAAACTGGAAAATACAAAATTCTTCTGGCAATTACTGTTATACTTGTATGTAGTGCGTCATTATCAGCGCAGCAGTTATATGTAGGGGCCAATTACCATCCGCACGATGATAAAAACATCGAAAAAATCAAAAGTGACATTCAGTTAATGAAGGCTGCCGGATTTACTTCTGTCCGGATGGGACATTTGGCCTGGGACAGCTACGAACCATCTGAAGGAAAATTCGACTTCGAATGGTTTGATCGGGTAATGGATCTGATGAACGAGGCTGGCATCAAGGTTATTTTGGATATTGCCATTCGTCCGGCTCCAATCTGGTTGCATCACAAATTTCCGTCGATCGATATTGTGGATGCCAATGGCGATGTGCGTTACCCCAATCACCGGTACATGGAAGATGTTGGTGACCCGAATTACCAGAAATATGCCTTGTTGTATACCGACGCTGTCAGCAAAAGATATGCAAATCATCCGGCTTTGCTGGCTTTCGGAATCGACAACGAATCGGGTGACGGACCAATCTCTTATTCCGAAACTGCCCGACTTCGGTTCATTGAATGGTTGAAAAAGAAATATACCAATCTTGAAAACCTGAATAAAGCCTGGGCAACCCAGCGCTGGTCGAGAAAGATCAACCAGTTCGAAGAAATTGGCTTCCCTGTGGCTACTCACTCAACCGATGTACCCGAACGGATGCTCGATTTCAGGCGTTTTGTTTCCGATGAAGTCAACCAATTGCTTTTAAAAGTGCTCGATAAGGTCAATGCAAACGCGCCCAAAGCATTAACAAATACCAATGCATGGTATTACAGCGCATTGAAGTATTTCGACTATTCCCAGATCGCTTATTCCGGAAAGATGACACGCGAAGGCTGTGGTTTTTATCCCGGAACAACTTTAACTACGAACTGGGGTGTAATGAATGCCTTGTTTGGAATTTCACGGATTCAATTCGAAAGTACAAATCCTTTCTGGTGCAGCGAATTTACCACCATGACGGCTGTTCCGAATGCCATCCGGAAGCAGGCTTATTCAACTTTATTCTATGGTAACCAGATGGTCTGTGGCTGGACCTGGCAAAGTATGCATTCCGGCGAAGAACAATATCTGGAAGGCATGATTGATTGGGACGGCATACCAAACCGCAAATATCATGAATACATGAAAATTGCCTCGGAATTTAAAAAAATCGAGAAATATTTACCATATCAGCTTCAGGCAGAAGTTGGTCTGGCTTTCTCGTTCCCAAGCCAGATTGCAAGCAACTATTTTCCTGAACAGCATGATAACCAGTTGCAGGCATGCTTTAACTTGTTCTATTGGCGTAACATGGATGCCCGGATCGTCGAAATCAGCAGAAGTTTGTTGAATTACAAAATCCTGTTTGTTCCCGGAGTTGCAGTGATGGATGAAGCAACTGCAGGCAAAATCCGCGAGTTTGTAAAAAATGGCGGAACAGTAATCATGACCTGCAGTTCGGCCATTGTTGACGAATCCGGACAAGTTTTCTCAACCACACGGCCCGGTCGCTTAAGCGATGTATTTGGCATCCGGGTAGGGAGTTACGAAGAAACTGAAATGATGAATGAAGTGTCAAGGAAATCTTATAAGGGCAAAAAACTTGAGTTTACTTATAAAGGAAAAGCTATTGATACCGAATCGACAAGGTTTGACATTGTTAACCCGAAAGGAGCTGAAGTTATTGGCAGCTTAACCAGCCTCGACAAGGATTATCCTGTAATGACCCTAAATAAATATGGTAAAGGAAAGGCTATTTATGTTGGTCTGTCGGCAAATGGCGATGTGCTAAATCCTTTGCTGGATGAACTGATCAATGAACTGGGAATTAAAAAAGGACCTGAAGTGCCTTCCGGAGTTATGGCCCGGCAAATCGATAAAAACCATTTCCTGTATCTGAACGTAAGTGGGAACCCCAAAGAAATTCCAATGAAAGGAAACTCGCGCAGTATTCTTTTTGATAAAGATTATAACGGCAATTTCACAATTGCACCTTATGAACCAGAATTTGTTGAAATCAGTAATTAGTATATATAACAACATATGAATAAGAGATTAATAAGATTGGTAGCATTCTATTGCGTAGCATTTGCCTTGATATTATTAGGTTACCTTGAAGGAAATGCACAAAATTCACAACCTACTATTTCAGGAAAACGGGCCAGAGATAAATTTGATTTCAGTTGGCAGTTCCACAAAGGCGACATCGCTATGAAGCGAGTGGTAAAAGCCGGCGGACAGGGTGGTTTGACGGATATCAACGTAAAAATTATTTCAAAGGGTGATACTACTATTGACTACTCAAATGTTGAAAGCGCTAAAATTTTCTTTCCACACGATTGGAAGGAAGTAAACCTCCCGCACGATTGGGCAGTTGAAGGTACTTTTGTGCACGACAACACACTCGGCAACCAACCGGCTGTCAGCGGTTATTTGCCCACAGGCATAGGTTTTTATCGTAAAGAATTTGAAATCCCCGAAAACGACAAAGGGCGAAAAATATCCCTGGAGTTTGATGGGATTTTCAGAAACAGCACGGTTTGGGTAAATGGCCACCTTTTAGGAAACCACCAAAGTGGGTATATCCCTTCAAATTATAACTTGACAGACGTTTTGCGATATGGCAACGAAGGGAAAAATGTAATTCTTGTAAAAGTAGATGCCAGCGAATACGAGGGCTGGTGGTACGAGGGTGCTGGAATATACAGGCATATTTGGCTCACCAAAACCGATAGACTGCATGTCGCGCGTTTCGGGACTTATATCACAACCCCTGTCATTTCTGCTGAAGAAGCTTCGGTAAGCGTAAAAACCACGCTGAAAAACGAGTATAAAGTGGCCAAAAACGTTATGCTTGTTTCAAAAATTGTCGACAAAAAAGGGCTTCTGCTCGACACCAAAACTTCTACTCTGTCAATACCATCTTTTGATCAGATAGAAATAGCCCAGACAGGCGCAATTAAAAAACCTTTGCTTTGGTCGCCCGAAACGCCAAACCTTTACAAGGTACTCACCGAAGTATCTGAAAACGGGAATGTTATTGACACTTATGAAACAACATTCGGTGTGCGTACAGTTGAAATCAACAACAAAGGGGTCTTTCTTAACGGTAAATTATATCCGGTGAAAGGTACCTGTAACCATCAGGATTTTGCAGGAATTGGTGTAGCCCTTCCCGATAAAATAAACTGGTACAAACTTAAGCTGCTCAAAGAAATGGGAAGCAATGGTTACCGTTGTTCCCATCATCCTCCCACTCCGGAACTGCTTCACATGTGCGACAGTTTGGGCTTGCTTGTAATTGACGAAAACCGGTTTTTATCAAGTAGCGACGAAAGCCTGAAAGATTTGACTACCATGCTGTATCGCGACCGCAACCATCCTTCCATATTTATGTGGTGCATGGAGAACGAAGAAGGGATTCAGGGTACTGTAACCGGGACAAGGATACTCGAAACGCTGGTTGCAACCACCCGTAAAATTGACCCCTCGCGCAAGATCACTGCTGCAATGAACCATGCCCGCAATGATGGCGGGTATGCCGAAGTGCTGGATGTTGTTGGTTATAATTATGGCGACAAGCAATTGGCCTATGTAAAAGACCATGAGAAATATCCGAACCGGGTAATATTTTGTACCGAAGGAACAAGTTTTGTTTCAACACGGGGCGAATACAAAAACAGTTGGGAAAAAGGTTATACATCAAATTCTATTATATGGCAGCCTAACTGGGGGCCATATCCTGGAGAAGACTGGGCCGATATTGTGAAGTATCCCCACCTCGGTGGCCTTTTTGTTTGGACAGGATTCGATTACAGGGGTGAACCAACACCGTTTAGGTGGCCTTGTGTTTCCTCGCATTTTGGGTTTATTGATATCTGCGGATTCCCCAAAGATGGCTATTATGCTTACAAAGCTGCATGGACGAATGAGCCGGTGGTTCATATTTTTCCACACTGGAACTGGCCTGGGAAAGAAGGAGATAGCATCAAAGTTCATTGTTATACCAATTGTGAAGAAGTTGAGTTGCTCCTTAACGGCAAAAGCGTTGGGAAGCAAAAGGCTGTCCCTTACAAAAAACTGATTTGGGGGCTTGTGTATAAACCAGGGAAACTGGAAGCCCGAGGTTACAAAGCTGGAAAAGTAATAACCAAAGATGTAGTTGAAACAACATCTGCAACATCCCAGGTAACATTAAACAGCGATGTTACTAGCATTAAAGCCGATGGTTGCGATGTGGCTGTAATCAGGGTAGCCATAAAAGACGAAAAAGGGCGGGTTGTGCCAACTGCCAATAACCTGGTGAAATTCTCCATTGAAGGACCAGGCCGAATAATTGGTACAGGTAATGGCAACCCAACAAGCATCGAACCCGATAAAGCCAGCCAGAGGATGGCTTTTAACGGGTATTGTTTGGTTCTTGTTCAAACCAATAAGCAAGCTGGAGAAATCAGGATAAAGGCTTCATCAGAAACGCTTAAAGATGCTGAAGTTCTTTTAAAAGCCGAATAATTTTGGTAAATTAATTTTTAACGATGAGATACTTTCTTTTTATAATAAACTTACTGTGGTCGATGTGTTTGTTTTCGCAAACAACCTTCTTTGTTTCTTCCAAAGGAAGTGATATTGACCCCGGAACACAAACCCAGCCTTTTGCCTCAGTAAACAGAGCATTGTCAGAGGCACGCAAAACTTCGGGTAAAGTTGTAATCAATCTGTTGGAAGGCACTTATTATTTGAAAGAGCCAATAGCTTTAACCCCTGAAGATTCCCGAAAGGAGAACGAAATACTTACAATAAAGAATTTTGAAAATCAGAAAATTACTATTAGTGGAGCTCTTGCATTAAATTTAAAATGGAAAGAGTTTAAAGGCGGTATCTGGCAGGCAAAAGTAGAACAAGACCTCATTTTTGATGAACTATTTGTCAACGGGCAATTGCAGAGGATGGCCCGATATCCGAATTATGACTCAACGGCGCATTTCCTTGGAGGAACAGCAGCCGATGCCCTTGCCAAACAACGTGTTGCCAAATGGAAATCGCCAGAAGGCGGGTTTGTACACGCATTGCACCCCAGCGAATGGGGCGACATTCATTATATCATCACAGGAAAAAACGACAAGGACGAACTGGCTCTTGAAGGTGGCTGGCAAAACAATCGTCGTATGGGTATGCATGAAAAATATCGTTTTGTTGAGAACATATTTGAAGAACTTGATACTGTAAACGAGTGGTTTTACGACAAGAAAAGCAAAATGTTATATTACTTACCTCCAAAAGGATTTGAAATCAAAACTGCTAAATTTGAGACTCCGCAAATTGCCCATTTATTTGAATTTAAAGGTACAGAAACAAATCCTGTAAAAAATATTAGTATTAAGGGACTTACGCTTACACAGACCCTTCGCACGTTCATGCAAAATAAGGAACCATTGCTGCGTAGCGATTGGACAATTTACCGTGGTGGCGCTGTGCTCTTCGAGGGTGCGATAAATTGTTCCCTGAAAAACTGTACACTCAACAATCTTGGAGGTAACGCTATATTTTTCAATAACTTCAACCGCGATTGCGAAGTATCTGGCTGTTTGATTTCGGATATCGGGGCCAGTGCCATTTGTTTCGTTGGCGATCCGAAAGCCGTCCGCTCTCCAAGTTTTGAGTATAGGCAATTTGTTCTACTGGAACAGATTGACCGTACTCCAGGTCCCAAAACCAAAAATTACCCGGCAAATTGTAAGGTATATGATAATCTGATATTTAATTCGGGTTTGGTAGAAAAACAATCGGCTGGTGTAGAATTGTCCATGTGCCAGAGTATAAGGGTAAGCCATAACACTATTTACGATGTGCCACGTGCCGGTATCAATGTGAGCGAAGGAACCTGGGGAGGACACATCATCGAATACAACGATGTTTTTAATACAGTGAAGGAAAGCGGCGACCACGGTTCATTCAACTCATGGGGGCGCGACCGTTACTGGCATCCGAACAAGTCGACACTCGATTCAATCGTTGAAAACAATTTCGATTTAGCGCTTCTCGATGTGATAAAGCCCATTACCATTCAAAACAACCGTATGCGTTGCGACCATGGTTGGGATATCGATTTGGATGACGGTTCGAGCAATTATATCATCCGCAATAACCTGTGTTTGAATGGCGGTATAAAACTTCGTGAAGGAGTAAACCGACTTGTGGAAAACAACATAATGATAAATAATACTTTCCATCCACATGTCTGGTTTAAAAACAGCAACGACGTGTTCCGGCACAATATCGTTTCAACTGGATATTTGCCTATCAATATTAAAACCTGGGGCAAGCAAACAGATTTCAACGTTTTCCCGGACTCGGCTTCGCTTAAGGCAGCCCGGAAAATGGGAACAGATAAAAATTCAGTTTATGGCGATATGCTTTTTGTAAATCTGCAGGCGGGAGATTTTCGATTAAAAGTTGGTTCTATAGCCTTTTCCGTTGGTTTCAAAAACTTTGCTATGGACAGCTTTGGTGTAATTTCACCAAAATTGATAGCATTAGCCAAAAAAGTGACAATACCTGCTTTTATTGCGCTTGACAAAGTAGGGGATAATGAAATTGTCGACTTTATGGGTGCTAAAATAAAAAACCTTACTACTCTTGGCGAACGTTCAGCAACCGGGATGGATGATATTAGAGGAATATTGGTTATTGAGGTAGCAGCCGGATCGGGGGCATCCAGGTTTTTACAGACCAATGATGTGATTTTGTCTTTAAATTATAAAAAAACCGACAAGCTACGTGATTTCCTTGAAGCCCGAATGTCGGTTATCGGGACAAATACTGAAGTTGTTGTTTTTCGTAATCAGAAAGAAGAAAAAAAACAGGTTGTATTTGAGAACAAGTAATAACAATCGATTAATTATCATTAGTTTAAGCATCTTTATAAAAACAGAATTAAATTAACAACACACATTCAAATAATAAGCCAATATGATTAAAAGACTTTTTTGGGGAATCATGTTTTCCTCTATTTTGATTAGTGTTTCCTTTTCCCAGACAAAAACTCCGGCCCCATTTGGCCCAGTTCCAACTGAAAACCAGTTGAGATGGCAGGAAATGGAGTATTACGCTTTTGTTCATTTCTCCTTAAATACTTATACCGACCAGTCATGGGGAAAGGGAGACGAAAATGTCAACCTGTTTAATCCAAAGAATCTGGATTGCCGCCAGTGGGTGCGTATATGCAAAGAAGCCGGGATGAAAGGAATCATCCTAACAGCCAAGCATCATTGCGGTTTTTGCCTCTGGCCTTCGAAATACACAGAATATTCGGTAAAAAATGCTCCGTGGAAAAATGGCAAAGGCGATATGGTTCGCGAAATGGCCGATGCCTGCAAAGAATATGGATTGAAGTTGGGAATTTATTTATCTCCCTGGGACAGGAATAGCAAGGACTACGGAAAACCGGAATACATTACCTACTTCAGGAATCAACTCGCTGAACTTCTCACCAATTACGGGCCGATTTTCGAAGTATGGTTCGACGGGGCTAACGGAGGTTCGGGTTATTACGGTGGTGCAAACGAAACCCGCAAAATTGACCGTACAACCTATTACGACTGGAAGAATACTTATGCGATGATCCGCAAGTTACAGCCGAATATTGTGATTTGGAACGATGGTGGCGACCGTGGCGACCTCCGCTGGGTTGGAACCGAAGAAGGATACGTTGGTGAAACAAATTGGAGTTTGTTGAATGCCACAGGTGATGTACCCTATAATATGTTGCATTATGGTGTAGAAAACGGGAACGCATGGGTGCCTGCCGAGGTTAATACTTCAATCAGGCCGGAATGGTTTTACCATCCAAACGAAGACAGCAAGGTGAAAACAGTTCCAGTTTTGATGGAAACTTACTATAACTCCATCGGGCGTAATGGCTCCTTATTGCTCAACTTTCCAATTATGCCAAACGGATTGATCCATCCGAATGACGAAAAAGCAGCGCTTGAATTTGCCAAAGCCGTGAAAGAATCTTTCGCAGTAAACCTTGCAGAAAAAAAGAAAGCAGAAGCTTCCAATGTTCGTGGTAATGCAAAAGAATTTGGAGCAGACAGAGCAATTGACAACAACAAAGACACATATTGGGCTACTGATGACAATGTGACAAAAGCTTCATTGATAATAGATTTGGGTAAGCAAACCTTATTCAATCGTTTTCTGGCACAGGAATATATCCGTTTTGGACAACGTGTGAAAGCATTTACTGTCGAGGCACTTGTTGATGGAAATTGGAAGGAAGTGGCAACAGCAACGACAATTGGATATAAACGTATCCTTCGTTTTCCGAGCGTAAAAGCGACTAAAGTTCGTTTCAGTATCACCGATTCGAAAAGTTGCCCGGTCATTTCCAATGTCGGCGTTTACAATGCACCGGTATTACTGAATGCTCCCTCCATCGCCAGAAACCAATCAGGTGAAATTTCGATAACTACAAATGATATCGGCCCGATTTTTTACTATTCGCTGAACGGCAGCGAACCAACCACGAATTCGAATATGTACTCGGCGCCTTTTCCTGCCGATGGAAAAGTGGAGGTTAAAGCAATTGCCTACGATCCTGCTTCAGGCAAAAGCAGTCCGGTAAGCAACGAAAAATTCGATATTTCAAAGAAAGACTGGAAAATTGTCGGGATAAATGATGAAAAGGCCAGCACAATCATTGATGGAAACGCATCAACTGTTTGGCACCAAAGAGATAACAAAAAAATGCCCGTTGATTTAGTCATCGATTTAGGGAAAAACTATAATGTGTGTGGTTTCAGATACCTGCCGGACCAGAACAAATGGAGTTCAGGTATCATCACAAATTACCAGTTCTATATTTCAGAGGACAATGTAGAATGGAAACTGGTTAATGAAGGTGAATTCTCAAACATCAAAAATAACCCGGTGTGGCAAATCAAGAATTTTTCGCAGGTAAATGCCCGATTTATTAAGCTGAGGGCTATCAAAAATACTTCGAATGATGATGTTGCAGGATATGCCGAGGTGGATGTAATTACAAAATAAATTCCATTAAACATGAAAAAAGCATTTCTGATAGCCTTTTGTTTCTTATTCGCAATCAGCGTTTTGGCACAGCAATATCCCTATCAAAACCCAAAACTTGGTTCAGAGGAAAGGGCGAAAGATTTGATCTCACGCCTGACTTTAGAAGAAAAGGCCATCCTGATGTGCGACATCTCGGATGCCATTCCGCGTCTGGGAATTAAAAAATTCAATTGGTGGAGCGAAGCCTTGCACGGTTTGGCCAACAATGGGAATGTGACGGTTTTCCCGGAACCAGTCGGCATGGCAGCCTCCTTTGATGATGAGCTGGTCTATCACATTTTCGATGCAGTTTCGGATGAAACCCGCGCCAAATATAATGAGTCAAGACAAAAAGGACAGGAAAACAAACGCTTTCTGAGTTTGTCGGTCTGGACGCCCAATGTCAATATTTTCCGCGACCCACGTTGGGGACGTGGTCAGGAAACGTATGGCGAAGATCCTTACCTGACTTCCCGCATGGGCGTTCAGGTAGTGAAAGGTTTGCAAGGCCCGGCCGATGCCAAATACCGTAAATTATTGGCCTGCGCCAAGCATTATGCTGTACACTCGGGTCCTGAATCGAGCCGCCATTCGCTCAACCTGAACAATGTCGATCCGCGCGACCTGTATGAAACCTATCTTCCTGCGTTTAAATCACTGGTTCAGAAAGCTGATGTCCGCGAAGTGATGTGTGCTTATCAGCGTTTGGATGATGAACCTTGTTGTGGTAATTCGCAACTTCTTCAGAAAATCCTACGTGATGAATGGGGCTTTAAATACCTGGTAGTTTCCGACTGCGGCGCAATTGCCGATTTTTATACCAGCCATAAAGTTTCATCGGATGCGGTTCATGCTGCGTCGAAGGGAGTTTGGGCAGGAACCGATGTGGAGTGCCAATGGATTGATCACAATTACAGGAAATTACCTGAAGCTGTCGCAAAAGGATTGATTACCGAAGATGAAATTGACCGTCATGTGATGCGCGTGATGATTGGCCGTTTCGATTTGGGCGAAATGGACGATGATGCCATCGTGCCTTGGACAAAAATTCCAATGTCGGTTGTGAATAATGAAGCGCATCGGAAATTGGCGCTGGATATGGCTCGCGAAACAATGACGCTGCTTCAGAATAAAAACAACATCCTTCCTTTAAAGAAATCAAACAAAATTGCTGTTGTTGGGCCAAATGCCAATGATAAACCCATGTTGTGGGGAAATTATAACGGAACACCGATCCGGACCATTACCATTCTCGACGGCATAACTTCAAAGCTCTCAGCCAAAAATATAATCTATAACAAAGGATGTGATTTGGTGGAAGATAAAGTGACCGAAAGCTATTTTTCAAATTGCTTGGCCGATGGCAAGAAGGGATTTAAAGCCACTTACTGGAATACGAAAGACTTAACTGGAGATGTTGTTGCCACTCAACAGATCGCAGATCCGATCAAATTAACAACAGCCGGACAGCAAGAATTTGCATCCGGCGTTAAACTCGTAGGCTTTTCAGCCAAATATGAAACAGAATTCGAAGCGCCTAAAACAGAAGAGATTGTATTCAAATGCGGTGCTACCGGGTATTTTGAACTGTTTGTAAATGGTGAATCAGTAAGGAAATTTAATAATTGGAGAACGTTGATTTCCAGGATTCCGTACAAAGTTGAAGCTGGTAAAAAATATAAATTTGAAATGCGCTTTGCCCAATTGAACAATTGGGAAGCAAATATCGAATTCAATTTTGGCAAAGAAGTGGCTATTGACTACACCGATCTGATTAGTAAACTGAAAGGCATTGATTTGGTTGTATTTGTTGGCGGTCTTTCTTCTGCACTCGAAGGCGAGGAAATGCCGGTTTCTTTCCCTGGTTTCAACGGTGGTGACCGCACTAACATTGACCTTCCCGCTGTTCAGCGCAATTGCTTAAAAGCGTTGAAGCAAGCTGGAAAGAAGGTGGTTTTCGTAAACTTTTCCGGTTCAGCCATTGCTTTTACTCCTGAAACTGAATCCTGTGATGCCATTCTTCAGGCCTGGTATGGAGGCGAATCAGGTGGACAAGCCGTTGCCGATGTGCTTTTCGGCGATTATAACCCATCTGGAAAACTGCCCGTCACCTTTTACAAAAATTCTGATCAGCTGAAAGATTTTGAAGACTACTCGATGAAAGGCCGCACCTACCGGTTCATGAACGACGCGCTTTTCCCCTTTGGCTATGGATTGAGCTATACCATTTTCAAAATTGGGGATGCCAACCCAGGCAAGGCTGAGATCAGGAAAGATGAAACCCTTGAACTTTCTATTCCCGTGTCGAATACAGGAAAGCAAAAAGGAACCGAAGTCGTTCAGGTTTACGTGAAGAAAGTGAATGATACCGATGGACCAGGCAAAACGTTGCGGGGTTTTAAACGGGTTGAAGTGGCTGCCGGAAAAACCATTCCGGTTTCCATTGATCTTCCTCCGTCGGCATTCGAATTCTACGATCGCAGTCAATTCAAAATGACTGTTAATTCCGGCGAATATGAAGTGTACTATGGAACGAGTTCAGATTCCAAAGACTTGAAAATGAAGAGAATTACGATACTTTAAACTTATCTAAGCTAGAATATAAAATTAAATATTTCCAATTATGAAACGAGTTTTTTTGAGAAATAGAATTGCGGTCATTTTGCTAATCACCTCGGTAACCGTCGGTTTTTGTTTTGGACAGTCTCCTGCAAAAATTGTTGAAGATTTCAAAGCTTCTTCAGTCAATCAACCAGGTAAGGAGTTCCCTCAGGTAAATTCTGAAGGAAGGGTACGTGTTCAAATTAAGGCACGCGAGGCACGTAAAGTTCAATTGGATATTAGCGCTGTAAAATACGACCTAACCAAAGATACGAGTGGTGTTTGGACAGGTGAATCTGCCCCGCAGGACGAAGGGTTTCATTACTACCAGCTATGGGTTGATGGTGCTGCAGTTCCGGATCCCGGTAGCCTGTACTTTTATGGTGCGAGTCGCTGGGGAAGCGGTATCGAGATTCCAGCAAAAGACCAGGATTTCTATGCTTTGGAAAATGTGCCTCACGGTCAGGTCATTGAATTACCTTATTTTTCAAAAAGCACCAATAGCATGCGTCGTTGTTTCATTTATACGCCTCCCGGCTACGATAAGGATGCCCAGAAACGCTACCCGGTGTTGTATCTTCAGCATGGTGGCGGCGAAAACGAAACCGGATGGTCAAACCAGGGCCATGCAAACCTGATCATGGACAATCTGATTGCCGGGGGCAAAGCCAAACCATTTATTATTGTGATGGACAATGGTACCTGGAATATGGTAAGACCTCCGGCAGGAGAACGTCCTGCTCCGGGTCAATGGCCACCCAAAGGATGGGCCGATGGCTTTTCAAAAACCTTACTCGAAGACATTATTCCCATGATCGATGCCAACTATCGCACTTTGGCCGATCAGCAGCACCGCGCGATGGCCGGACTTTCGATGGGCGGTATGCAAACCCGTGTGATTACCCTTGCTCATCCTGAAGTATTCTCGCATGTCGGCATATTCAGTGGAGGCAGCATAAGTACCGAAGATTTAGCAGCAGCGCCCGGATTTAAAGAAAAAATCAAACTGGTTTTTGTAAGCTATGGAAGTCGTGAACTCGAGAATCCCAGAGCTGGCTTTGGTGGCAATCCAAAAGAGAACCAGGACAAGCTTAAAGATGCCGGAATCAATACCCATTTTTATGTTTCTCCGCAAACCGCTCATGAGTGGCAAAGTTGGCGTAGGGCATTAAATGAATTTGCACCACTTCTGTTTAAATAAGCTAATTATGAGAAAGATAACAGTTATTATTGCAGTGTTTGCATGTCTTATTGCCGGACAAAGTTTCGTGCAGCAACCCTCACCGGTTAAAGTTCAGGAAGGAATGGTACAGGGAACCCTGGAAAATGGGTTAATGGTTTACAAAGGCATTCCATTTGCCGCACCGCCAGTTGGAGACCTTCGCTGGAAAGCTCCTCAAGCTACCGCAAAATGGGAAGGTGTAAAGCAAGCAACCAAATTTGCGCCTGCCGCTTTTCAGGGTGGAAATCCACCTTCAGGAAAAAGTGAAGACTGTTTGTACCTGAACATCTGGACACCGGTAAAATCGGCAAAAGAAAAAATCCCTGTGCTTGTTTGGATTTACGGCGGTGGATTTAGTTTTGGCTCAACCGCTGAACCCGGATATAACGGCGAGAAGTTGGCAAAAAAAGGAGTTGTTTTAGTAAGTATAGCCTATCGCGTCGGACAGCTTGGTTTTTTGGCACATCCTGAATTAAGCGCCGAAAACCCGAATCATGTATCGGGAAATTACGGAATCCTTGACCAGATTGCAGGACTTCGATGGATAAAAGATAACATTGCTGCCTTTGGTGGCGATCCCAATAAGGTGACCATTTTCGGTGAATCAGCCGGGGGAATTTCGGTGAGCATGTTGTGCGCATCGCCTTTGGCCAAAAGTTTGTTTCAGGGTGCAATTTCTGAAAGTGGTGGTTCTTTCGGGCCAACACGTGCCAAAACCTATCCGGGTGAAAACATGAAAACCCTAAAACAGGCTGAAGCTGATGGTGTAGTATATACTCAAAAAGTTGGTGTTTCGTCGGTTGCAGAACTACGCAAAATCGAAGCAGACAAACTCCCCATGGGTATGGGAATGGGCGGCGGATGGCCAATTACCGATGGATATGTGATTCCTGATGATCAGCACAAACTTTATGAAGCAGGAAAATACAATGATGTGCCAATTCTTATCGGGTACAACTCCGACGAAGGCGCCAGTTTTTCTAGAGAAAAAACTCCGGAAGAATACTTTGCCGGTGTTAAAACCAGGTACGGAAAATTTGCTGATGACCTGATCAAGGCTTATCCGGCTGGAGAAACCACCGTCCCGAAGACGGCCCGCGACCTGGCCCGTGATGCCGCATTTGGCTGGCATACATGGAGTTGGGCAAGGCTTCAATCGCAAACCGGAAAATCGAAAGTTTACCTGTACTATTTCGATCAGCACCCTGATTATCCAAAAGATTCACCGCGTTATGGCTATGGTTCGCCACACGGACAGGAGGTTGGCTATGTTTTTATGAACCTCGATGCCTTGAATCCACAAACGACAAAGTCGGATCTGGAAATCTCGGAAGCTATGGGAACCTATTGGACCAACTTTGCCAAATACGGCAATCCAAACGGAAAAGGTGTACCAGTCTGGCCGGTTTTCAGCGACAAAAATCCTGAAGTGATGTACCTTGGACCAACACCTCATCTAGGACCTGTGCCAAGCGCCGAATCGCTTAAAGTATTGGATGGCTATTTCGAATGGAGAAGAACCCCTGAAGGTGAAGCCTGGGCGAAATAGTGAAAACCAGCTAAAAGAAAATCATGAAAACAAAACTGGGCTTAATCCTCATAGTAGGATTGCTTTTGACAAATAAAGAAGTGTTTGCGCAGGATCCGAATTTCCAGATCTATCTCTGTATCGGACAATCGAATATGGAAGGTGCTGCGCGGGCGGAGCTTCAGGATTCAACTGTTAATCCTCGGTTTCAGGTAATGGATGCAGTTAACTGCGACTACCTTGGCCGTAAAATGGGAAACTGGTATCCGGCTGTTCCACCCTTGTGCCGTTGTAAAACCAATCTGGGACCGACTGATTATTTTGGAAGAACAATGGTTGCCAATCTTCCTGAGAAAGTTAAAGTTGGGGTGATTGTTGTGGCCATTGGCGGTTGTAAAATTGAGCTTTTTGACAAAGATAATTACCCTTCATACGTTGAAACCGCGCCAGGCTGGATGAAAGGAATGATTAAGGAATACGATGGGAATCCTTACGGCCGTCTGGTCGAAATGGCTAAACTGGCACAGAAGGATGGCGTTATCAAGGGCATTCTGCTTCATCAGGGTGAATCGAATTCGAACGACAGTTTGTGGACACGAAAAGTAAAAGGCGTGTACGACAACCTGATGAAGGATTTGAACCTCAACCCAAAAAATGTGCCATTGCTTGCAGGCGAAACAGTGAATGCCGACCAGAACGGAATTTGTGCGGGCATGAACAGCATCATCGCTACATTACCTCAAACCCTTCCAAATTCGTATGTCATTTTTTCAGCTGGTTGTACCGATGGTCCTGATAACCTGCATTTCAGCGCAGCCGGATACCGGGAATTGGGAAAACGATACGCCAAAAAAATGCTTTCCATATTGGGGGTTAAAATCACTGGGCAATAACAATCAATAGCCTCTTTCAGAAAAAGTTACAAATAGAAAAGATAGAAAATGCGGAATTATTTTTACTTTGCCTTAGCGTTGATAAGTTTAACTGTTTTGAAATCAAGTCCGGTTGAAGCTCAGGATCAATCTGATCAGTCTTTTTATCAGGAAGTGAAGACCTATAACAATCCGGTTTTGCCTGGTGATCATCCTGATCCGACTTTGCTGAAAGTTGGTGACGATTTCTACCATTGTGGCTCTACATTCCATTTTACTCCGTATATGCCGATTTATCATTCAAAAGATCTGGTACATTGGGAAGTAATCGGACGGGTGTTGCCGCCATCAAAGGCTGGCTGGGTTTCCGATCGTCCTTCCGCAGGAATCTGGCAGGGAGCAATCACTTATTTTTATGGTTCTTATTGGATTTATTTTTCTGCAGGCGGGCAATGGTTTTGCAAAGCTGATTCTCCGAAAGGTCCCTGGTCTGATCCCGTTGAGGTAAAAACCAACCCGGTAACTGGCCCACTTGGGTACGATAATTCCATTTTTGTGGATGATGATGGCAAACCATATATGGTTACTAAGAATGGGCAGAAAGTGAATCGTATTCAGGAACTTGGAAAAGATGGCCAATTGGCAGATACCGTGATGAACCTCGACTGGATCAATGCAAAATTGCAATACAGTTGGGCTGAAGGGCCTGTTATGTGTAAACGGAAGGGATATTATTATTACTTCCCGGCTGGTGATGTATCCGGTGGTCAGTATGCAATGAGAAGTAAAGAGCTGACCGCCGATTCAACCAAATGGGAACGACTGGGTGAATTCTTTAAACCGATCAGTGATACGAATATTGGATTCCGCCGTCCCAACCATATGTCTGCTCCTCTTCAGCTAGCTGATGGAACCTGGTGGACACTAGCCCAAAGCTATGAGAAATACGATGGCGATGATTGGTCGGGTACTGGTCGTCAGACTTCGCTTTACCAGGTTATCTGGGAAGGTGATCGTCCATGGGGCATGGGTCCGACAACGCAACCGTTGTTGAAACCAAACCTGCCGCAATCAGGGATTTTATGGAGAAGCGTCCAAAGTGATGATTTTGATGCGGATATTTTAAGTGCAAACTGGCATTTTTTGACTAAAAAAGCGGCCGCTAGTTATTCTCTTTCAGCAAGAAAAGGCTGGGTAAGACTCACTCCGGAAACGGAACGGACACATTTGGTTCAGAAAGAAACCGACCATTATTATACGGCTGTGACGAAAGTTGATCTGGATGCTACAGATGCTGCAACAAAAGCGGGTATTTACCTCACCAATGGAAATCAAAAGGTTGTTGTAAGATTATATACAGGTTTCGATAACGGAAAGAAAATCATTTTCGATCTGGATAAGGAAACCCGCAGCATTGCCAACGAATTTGGGAATACCGTATTCCTGAAAATTGAACGTAACTGGCACAATTTAAGCGCATGGTGCAGTAGCGACGGCACTACCTGGAAATCAATCGGTGACCCAATCAGTGCTGTTAATCTGGATAAAGTACAACCAAATTATAACTCATGGGTAGGTACAAGCATCGGATTATTTGCCGAAGGTAAACCGGCCGATTTCGATTTCTTTGTTTGTAAAGATGGTTTCTCGCCCCTTCTTGCTGCAGGATACAGCAACTATTTCGGTATTAAAACAATCCAGAAAGAATCTGGGAAAGTTGTGACCAACACTTCTCCAAAAGGCGGTTGGCTGATGATTTCAGGAGTTGAATTGGGAAAAACATCTCCTTCATCCATTGAAGTAGTGGCTTCTTCAATTTCAAAAGGGAAAATTGAAATCTGGCTGGATGATTTAAAAACCGGTAAACTGGTCGCAACCATACCAATTAGTTCAACCGGAGGCGAAGAAAACTGGAAAGTTTTTACCAAAACGGTCAAAGGGATTTCCGGGCAACATGATGTGTTTGTCAAATTCCCAACAGGAAAAGAAGGCACCATAAAAATCAAATCTATACGGTTTGTGAAGTAAAAAAATGAAATTGAATATAGAGGGACGATTGAAAAAAACTGAAAAATGAAGAATAAATTTCTGGTTATAGTTTTATACCTATGCTTTTCCCTGGGTTCAGGAGTGGTAACAGCTCAGGACAGACTGTATCCCAACGAATTCCCATTGGGTGATGTAAAACTGCTCGATGGGCTGTTCAAACGTGCCCGCGACTTAAATATTGAGGTTCTCCTGAAATACGATGTCGACCGTTTGCTGGCTCCTTACCGCAAAGAAGCCGGATTACCTGAAAAGGCAAAATGTTATCCCAACTGGGAAGGCCTCGACGGTCACGTCGGTGGTCATTACTTGTCGGCAATGGCAATGAATTATGCAGCAACCGGGAATTCTGAATGTAAAAAGCGCATGGATCACATGATCTCGGAGCTCAAAGTTTGTCAGGATGTCAACAGCAAAAACAATCCGGATTGGGGAAAAGGTTATATTGGGGGTGCACCAAACAGCAAACTGATTTGGAACACCTTGCAAAAAGGTAATTTCGTTGCTTACCGTTCGGCGTGGGCTATCTGGTACAATATCCATAAAATGTACGCAGGACTAAGAGATGCCTGGTTATATACCGGAAATGAAGATGCCAAAACAATTTTCATCGAATTTTGCAATTGGGGCATCAGCATTACTTCAAAACTCTCGGAAGAACAGATGCAATCGATGCTCGATATTGAACACGGCGGCATGGATGAAGTGTTTGCCGATGCTTACCAGATGACAGGCGATGAAAAATACATGACCGCTGCAAAACGGTTTTCACACAAAATGTTTCTTGACCCATTATCGCAGGGAATCGACAACCTTGATAATAAACATGCCAATACTCAGGTCCCAAAATTTATTGGTTTTGAACGGATTGCCGAGCTCAGTGGCGATGAAAAATACAGAAAAGCCGGCAGCTTTTTCTGGGAAACGGTTACAACCAACCGTTCGCTGGCTTTTGGCGGAAACAGCCGAAGGGAGCATTTCCCGGCAAAAGAATCGTGTATCGATTTTATCAACGTCAACGATGGGCCGGAATCGTGCAATTCATACAATATGCTCAAGTTGACGGAGGATTTGTTCAGGGTACACCCATCGGCCAAATATGCAGATTATTACGAACGTACTATCTACAATCACATCCTTTCTACCCAGCATCCGGAACATGGCGGATATGTTTATTTCACCCCGGCACGTCCGCGTCATTACAGGGTATATTCCGCTCCAAACGAGGCTATGTGGTGTTGTGTGGGTACCGGTATGGAAAATCACGGCAAATACAACCAGTTTATCTACACCCATTCCAATGATTCTCTGTTCCTGAATTTATTTATTGCATCCGAACTCAAGTGGAAAGAAAAAGGCTTGGAAATCAAACAGGAAACAAAATTCCCAGAAGAGGAGCAAACAAAACTGACAGTATCAGAGGGTTCTTCAAGTTTTAAATTAATGGTCCGCTATCCGGCATGGGTAAGCAAAGGTGCATTAAAAATTGCAGTGAATGGGAAAGATATTGCTTACTCTGCACTTCCTTCATCCTATGTATGTATTGACAGGAAATGGAAAAAAGGCGATGTGATTCAAATCACATTGCCGATGCACAATACCATCGAACATTTGCCCAATGTTCCAGAATACATTGCTATCATTCATGGCCCGATTTTGCTGGGTGCAAAAACCGGAACTGAAGATTTAAAAGGCCTGATCGCCGATGATGGACGTTGGGGACAATATGCCGGCGGGGAATATTTACCGGTGGATAAAGCTCCTATTCTGATTGAAGATGATATTCAAAGTATTGTAAATAAGTTAGTGCCGGTAAAGGACAAATCTTTAAACTTCAGGCTCAAAGTTAAAATGGGTAACCCGGCAGAACTTACGCTGGAACCTTTTTATAAAATCCATGATGCACGTTATATGATGTACTGGCTGGCCCTGTCAAACTCAGGCTACAAAGCATATACCGATTCATTGGCAAACATTGAAAAAGAGAAACTTGCCCTTGAAAAATGCACCATCGACTATGTGGCTATTGGTGAGCAACAACCTGAAACCGACCATGCCCTACAGCTGGAAAAATCAAACAAAGGCAACAACTTAAATGAATTCTTTCGCGAAGCACGTGATGGAGGTTATTTCAGTTACGATCTGACAACAAAGTCAGAAACCGACTTGTGTTTAATGGTTCGATACTGGGGCGCCGAATGGGGAAACCGGAAGTTTGACATATTCATCGATGATGAAAAATTAGTCACAGAGGACAATACCAGTAAATGGAACCAATCGATGTTTAAAGATGTGGTTTATCCAATTCCAGATTCAATGGTTAAAGGGAAAGCCCATGTTCGGGTGAAATTTCAGTCACTTCCCGAAAGTACAGCCGGAGCAGTTTATTATTTACGATTGATCAGAAAGAAAAACTAATTCAATTGAAATGAAAAAATCCAACAGACTATTTTCGTTTAATAAAAAAGGCAAACTGTTTATTGTAACCGCATTATCAGGCTTGTGCCTTCTATTTGCGGTAACAGTAATTGGGCAACCGGCAAAAAATGGCAAAAAAATCAGTTCGGATTTGTTCGGCTTGTTTTTCGAGGATATTAACTATTCAGCCGATGGCGGACTATATGCAGAGTTGGTTCAGAATCGTTCGTTTGAGTATAATCCTACAGAACGAAGTGAATGGAATCCTTTTTCATACTGGGAATATATTTCACCGGGATTTTCCTACGGAAGAGTGAGTGTGGAAACCTCGGCTCCCGTTCATCCAAATAACCCGCATTACCTGGTTTTGGATGTGGAGCATGTTGGCAAGGAAGTTAAGTTTGTTGGCATTTCAGGTGTCGGATTAAAAAATTCAGGATTTGACGGAATGGTTGTGAAAGAAAAGGATCAATACAACTTTTCGATGTTTGTAAGCCAGCTCTCCAAAAATCCGATTTCATTTTCGATCAGTCTGCGGACACCAAAAGGAATAGTACTTGCTGAAAGTAAAATCACTACTTCGTCCGGCGAATGGACCAAATATACTGCAAGCCTTATTCCGACACAGAGTTGCGACACTGCAAGCCTGTTCATCCTGGCCACCACCGAAGGTAAGTTTGCCATCGACGTGGTTTCGCTTTTTCCTGAAAAAACCTTTAAGAACCGTCCCAATGGTTTACGCGCCGACCTTGCACAAATGCTGGCTGACATGAAGCCTGGGTTCATCCGTTTTCCCGGAGGTTGCGTGGTGCATGGCGATGGCCTTGGAAATATGTACCGATGGGAAAACACCATCGGTCCCATCGAGCAGCGGAAAGAACAGCGGAATATCTGGGGTTATCATCAAACCGCCGGGTTGGGATATTTCGAATTTTTTCAGTTTTGCGAAGATATAGGAGCCAAACCATTGCCTGTTTTACCGGCAGCAGTGAGTTGCCAAAATTCAGGCGGAACCTGGCGCATTGGCGGAACCGGACAAAAAGCAGTTCCAATGGACGAAATGAAGGACTACATTCAGGAAGTACTGGACCTGATTGAATGGGCAAACGGACCGGTAACTTCTGTCTGGGGTGCCAGACGTGCTGCCGCAGGACATCCGGCATCGTTTAATCTTCAGTATGTTGGAATTGGAAATGAAGATAAAATGACCCCCGAATTTGAACAGCGTTTCAAGATGATTTTTGATGCGGTAAAAGCCAGACATCCGGAGATTACGGTGGTAGGTACGGTCGGTCCGGCACCTGACGGTGAGGACTTTACCAAAGGCTGGAAAATTGCTAATGATCAAAAGGTTCCCGTTGTTGATGAGCATTATTATACCAGCCCTGAATGGTTCATATCAAACCAGAAACGTTATAACGCTTATCCCCGGAATGCAACCCAGGTTTATCTTGGCGAATATGCCTCGTGGGGGAATAAACTGCGAAACGCTATTGCCGAAGCGGTTTACATGACTTCACTCGAACGTAACGGCGACGTGGTTCGGATGGCTTCGTATGCCCCCTTGCTGGCCAAAAAGAATTTCACACAGTGGAAAATTGACATGATCTTTTTCGACAACACAGTAATTTGTCCGACACCGAATTACTATGTGCAAAAAATGTTCTCGGCCAACCAGGGCGATTACTATTTCGACAAGGTGATCACAAAAGATGAAAAGGATCAATTGCTGGCTGCTTCGTGTGTTCAGGACTCTAAAACAGGCGATATTATCCTGAAACTGGTGAATTACAATGAAACAGCCAACCCGATGAAAATCAATCTAAGCAGGTTTGGTAAAATTGCTGCTGAAGCAGAACAAACAGTTTTGGCTGGAAATCCTGATGATGAAAATACGTTTACGAATACAAAAAATAAAGTACCGGCAAGTACAGTAGTTAAAATCAAAAAGTCATTCGACTATTCCTCTCCAGCCATGTCGCTGACAGTGATCAGAATAAAAACAAAAAACTAAATATTGAATCAATGAAAATACATTGTCTTGGTTTTTTAGCAGGATTAATCTTATGCTGTAACGCCGTCTTTGCTCAGTCAAATTTTGCCCATAACCCGATCATATATGCCGATGTGCCTGACATGTCAATGATTCGCGTGGGAGACACCTACTATATGAGTAGCACCACCATGCACATGAGTCCGGGCGTTCCGATTATGAAATCAAAAGATCTGGTGAACTGGCAATTGGTGAATTATGCCAGCAATTCACTGGGTGATACCAATGAGCTGAACCTTGTAAATGGGAAAAGCAACTACGGGAAGGGTTCCTGGGCCAGCAGTATCCGTTATTATAATGAATTTTATTACGTTGAAACCTACGCTCAAACCACGAACAAGACCTATATTTATAAAACCAGGGACATTGAAAAAGGTCCATGGACGGTTACTGAGTTTACTCCTGGGTTCCACGATTGTTCGTTGGCTTTTGACAATGGACATGCCTATTTGATAACCGGCAATGGAAAACTGACAATCGTAGAACTGAAAGATGATTTAACAGGTGTGAAAGAAGGTGGTATCAATCAGGTTCTTATTGAAAATGCCAGTAAACCTGCCGGAGATAAAATTATGCTTGGCGCTGAAGGTTCTCAGCTCTTTAAAGTGAAAGATAAATATTATCTCTTCAACATAGTCTGGCCCCGAGGTGGCATGCGTACTGTAACTGTTCATCGTGCCGATAATTTGCTTGGACCTTGGGAAGGTCGAATTGCTCTTCAGGATAAAGGTGTTGCTCAAGGTGGAATCATTGATACGCCCGATGGACGCTGGTTTGCGTACTTATTTCAGGATCATGGCGCTGTTGGCCGCATTCCTTTTCTCGTTCCGATGAAATGGGAAGATGGATGGCCGGTAATTGGTGTTGACGGGAAAGTATCGGAAACGCTTGATTTGCCTGCCAGTAAAGGCTTAATTCCGGGAATTGTCAACAACGATGAGTTTACTCGCAAAAAAGGAGAACCTGCATTGCCATTGGTTTGGCAATGGAACCACAATCCTGATAATAGTTTGTGGTCGGTTTCAGACCATAAAGGCTTTCTGCGCCTGAAAACAGGACGTATCGATAGTTTGTTCTTAAAATCAAGAAATACACTGACCCAGCGTACGTTTGGTCCTCAATGTTCAGGCTCAACACTAATCGAAACTTCAGGATTGAAAGATGGTGACTTTGCCGGATTAACCGCCTTCCAACGAAAGTTTGGACAGGTGGGTGTTAAACTCGTGAATGGTAAAAAATTCATCTTTATGGTTAGCAACAAAACCGACAAACCTACTGAATTAGAAAGTGTACCACTATCGCAAAACAAGGTTTACCTGAAAATTGAATGTAATTTCAAGGATAAGATCGATGTCGCTAATTTCTTTTACAGCCTAGATGGTAAAAAATGGACTATGATCGGCGGGCCACTTAAAATGGAATATACCCTGATGGAACATTTTATGGGATACCGTTTTGGTTTGTTTAACTATTCTACTACAACACCGGGAGGATTTGCCGATTTCGATTTCTTCCATATCAGCGATCAGATTTCAGGTAATAATTAAAGCCAATTCAATAATGAAAAACTTCAAATCATTCATATTTTGCCTTCTAATGATTATATCGGGTCTGGCCTTCAGTCAGAACCCAATCGTTCGCAACCAGTTTTCTGCCGACCCAACAGCAAGGGTATTCAACGGCAGAGTGTATGTATTTCCTTCGCATAATATTCCAACACCTAAAGACCAAAAACAACTGCGTAAAGATTGGTTCTGCATGGCAGATTATCATGTGTTTTCTTCTGAAACCCTGACTGACTGGACCGATCATGGAGTGATTGTCAGCCAGAACAAAGTACAATGGGTCGATTCAAACTCCTACAGCATGTGGGCGCCCGATTGCATTGAACGCAACGGTAAATATTATTTCTATTTCCCGGCCAATAAAAGCGTGGCGGATGCAAACGGAAGAAAAGGTTTTGGTATCGGGGTCGCTATTGCTGACAAGCCGGAAGGACCATACACTCCACTGCCCGAGCCGATAAAAGGTGTGAACGGTATCGATCCGAATGTGTTTATCGACAAGGATGGACAGGCTTATTTATACTGGGCAATGGGAAACATCGTTGTGGCAAAATTGAAAGAGAACATGACCGAGCTGGCCTCGGAGCCACAGATTATAGCTAATCTTCCACAGAAAGGTTTGAAGGAAGGTCCGTTTTTGTTTGAGCGAAATGGCATTTATTACCTGACTATTCCACATGTGGAAAACAAAATCGAACGGCTTGAATATGCGATTGGCGATAATCCGTTGGGTCCTTTCAAAATGGCGGGAGTGGTTATGGATGAGTCTCCCATGAACTGCTGGACCAATCATCAATCATTCGTAGAGTATAAAGGTCAATGGTACTTGTTCTATCATCAGGATGCCTATTCACCGAAATTCGACAAAAACCGGTCAATTTGTGCTGATAGTCTTTTCTTTAATGCTGATGGTACAATCCGGAAGGTTACACCTACTTTGCGTGGAGTTGGAGTGACCATGGCAACGGATCAGATTGAAATTGACAGGTACAGCAATAAAAGCAAAACAGGTGCGTCTGTCGCCTTTCTGGATTCGGTGAACACCTTTAATGGCTGGAAAACAATACTCGACAGTAAAAATGCCTGGGTTCAATACAATACAGTTGATTTCGGCAAAGAAAAGCTGAATATGGTGCAGGTCAAAGCTTTTTCTGAAAAAGGGAGCATTTTGCAGATCAGCCTGAATAAAGCCGACGGACAAGTGATTGCTGAAGTTAAGGTCCCTAAAGGTACAAGTTGGAATACCATTGAAGCAAAAGTATCCAAATTTCAGACAGGAATTCATAACCTGGTTGTGGTTCTGAAAGATGAAAATCAGGTTGAAATTGATTGGGTACAGTTTAAATAGACTTTTTCAAACCATTCACCAAATCAGCAGAATTAAAAATTTGTCATTAATACTATAAATTTTAAAATTCCTACACTAGTGTCTCTTAATTTATGTTAACGCGCATCGAACTCCAATTGCAACTGCCCGTCATCCTGGGTTTGCTCCACCTCTACAGGCTGGAGCAGGTCCCTGATGTTGTCCTTTGTCAGGAGGGAACT
>Ga0209124_10000294_pt1 | contig 31885 bp, 26 predicted proteins | sample BarGraIncu01122A_FD_184502 | JGI IMG/M metagenome (GOLD analysis project Ga0209124, IMG submission 184502) | Arctic peat soil microbial communities from Barrow, Alaska - Barrow Graham LP Incubations 011-22A (SPAdes) (version 2) | ecosystem: Environmental > Terrestrial > Soil > Wetlands > Peat...
CGTGGCGTTTTTCCATGTTCATCATTGTAGTAATCGGCACACCACCTGCAATCCATTCGGCTGCAGGAGCAGTAAGATTACGTACAGACGACATATAACCTGTTTTACCTTCCGAAATCAAAATTGAAGCAGTATAACCTAATGAATAAGTATAGTCAGCATCAAAGTTTGATGGAATAGCACAACGTCCTTCGTAACCGAAGAAGTGGTTGATAGCAGAGAATTTACCTTTGTATTTGCCTTCGGCTTTCAATTGAGCCAAACGTTTAGCCACCATCTCGATCAACAGTTTTTCTGTTTCAATCAATGATACTTGTACGTTTCCGTGTGGATCGCGATCCATAGTCAATTGTTTAGCAATGCCTTTTGGTAAGCTACGGTAAATGTCAGAGCTAACCGGTGATAACATACCTTTTACGTATTGACGTTTTTCTTCGTCGGTAATCAATGCCACGAAGTCATCGTTGTGAGCCAACAAGTCGTTCAATTCAGCAATTAATGTTTTCATTGCAGGAATGAATTCGATCAATCCTTCAGGAATCAAAATAGTACCAAAGTTCAATTCGTGTTTAGCACGGTTTACGATTACTTTTACGATATCGTCTACCACACCGTTAAGCGTCATGTTGTTTGCTTCCACTTCTTCCGACACAATACATATGTTTGGTTGGCTTTGCAAAGCGCATTCCAATGTGATGTGTGAAGCCGAACGGCCCATAAGGCGGATAAAGTGCCAGTATTTTTTTGCTGAGTTGGCGTCACGTTGAATGTTACCAATCAACTCAGAGTATACTTTACATGCAGTGTCAAAACCAAATGAAGTTTCAATCATTTCGTTTTTCAAGTCACCGTCAATTGTTTTTGGACAACCAATAACCTGAATGCCAGTCTTCTTTTGAAGATAGTATTCGGCCAATACACAAGCATTGGTGTTAGAATCGTCACCACCAATAACTACGACAGCGTTGATACCTAATTTTTTACAGATTTCAGCACCATCTTCGTATTGCGCTTCTTCTTCTAATTTAGTACGACCTGAACCAATAATGTCGAAACCACCGGTGTTGCGGTATTCTTTCACTACTTCTTCGGTAAGTTCAATGTATTGGTGTTCAACCAGACCACTTGGACCACCAAGGAAACCATACAACTTATTGTTAGGATTCAATGTTTTCAATCCGTCAAATATACCGGAAATAACATTGTGTCCGCCCGGAGCCTGACCACCTGATAGAATTACACCAACGCCAATTACCGGATTTACTTTCTTTTCGCCGGCTTCAAAAGTAATAATAGGCATTCCGTAAGTGTTAGGGAATAGCTTTTTGATGTCAGCCTGATCAGCGATTGATTCGGTAGCAGCACCTTCTTTTAATACAACATTGCCACGCAAAGCAGCTGGCAACTTTGGTTGGTAACTTGCCCTTGCAATTTGTAAAGGGCTTTTAGTCATTGATTTCATATAAATTATAATAGTTTGATGTTTTATTTCTCGTCTTATGCTAAACGCCCGCAAATTTAGCTCTTTTTTTTGGAAAATGCAAGATTCTGTGACCTTACTTAAAAATAGGTGTTGACTGTCAAACTGTATCGTTTTTCGGGGAATAATTACGAAAACGAAGTTCAATAGTTGGGTTTTCTGTTGAATTAGCATTCGGGTTGTCCCGCTTTGTTAGGCTATTCTGTTTAGTTTGTTCAATAAAAGTGTTATCTTGTTTCTTTCTTGTGGTGATACAGTAAATACTCGTAAATTATTACTACCTTTGTGCCCGAATTAAAAACAACTATACGTTGTGAGTAAATGTCCGATTTACACTGCCTTAACCTTTGGCAGTTCGCTAATCTGAGGGTGCACGTTTAAATAAATAAATGAAATCCTTACTTGGTTTTTGATTTTTGAGGTGTTTTTATTAACTCCTACTACCAATCAAATACAAACTCTAAATCTCTTTTTTGTAGATTTATGGAGTTTATCGCCGGATTACTACTCGAAACGTGTACTAAAACAAACAAAATGACATTTAGAGAATTAAATTTGAAAGAAGAGATTCTGTCGGCTATCGAAGAACTCGGCTACGAGAATCCTATGCCCGTACAGGAACTATCTATTCCTTTTATGCTTGAAAAGACTGCTGATTTAGTAGCACTTGCACAAACAGGAACAGGTAAAACGGCAGCTTTCGGGCTTCCTGTATTAAACTTGATTAATGCCCAAACTAAACAAGTGCAAGCATTAGTTCTATCACCTACACGTGAACTTTGTATCCAAATTGCCAACGACCTTAAGGGTTATTCTAAAAACATCCGCGGATTAAAAGTCGTAGCTGTTTATGGTGGCGAAGATATTCGCGTACAACTTCGTCAATTGGATACTGCTCCACAAATTATTGTGGCTACTCCGGGTCGTTTGATCGACTTGATCGAACGTGGAAAAGTGGAACTTGGAGCAGTTGACTTCCTTGTATTGGACGAAGCTGACGAAATGCTTAACATGGGTTTCAAGGATGATATTGAAACTATTCTTGAACGCACCCCTGATTCACGACGCACTATGCTTTTCTCGGCTACTATGCCTAAAGAGATTGCCAATATTGCGAAACGTTACATGAAAAACTACGAAGAAATTACCGTAGGAACTAAAAATGCAGGATCGGAAAATGTAGAACACGTATATTATGTGTCGCAAGCCAAACAACGCTATTTGGTATTGAAACGTATTGTGGATTTAAATCCTGATATTTACGGTATCGTTTTCTGTCGTACCCGTATGGAAACTAAAGAGGTAGCTGATAAATTGATGCACGACGGTTACAATGCTGATGCACTTCATGGTGACCTTTCGCAAGCACAACGTGACACGGTAATGCAAAAATTCCGTAACCGTAACATTCAATTGTTAGTAGCTACCGATGTAGCTGCACGTGGATTGGACGTAAGCGATTTGACTCACGTTATTAATTACAACTTGCCTGATGATGTAGAAATTTATACTCACCGTAGTGGTCGTACCGGTCGTGCCAATAAAAAAGGTATCGCTGTAACGATTATCCACTCAAAAGAGCGTTTCAAAATTAAAGATATTGAGCGCATGTTGCGCAAAACATTTACACAGGAACAAATTCCTAGCGGATTGGAAGTGTGTAAAAAACAATTGTTTCACCTTATCGACCGCATGGAAAATGTAGAAGTAAGTGAAGAACAAATTGAAACATACATGCCTCAAATCATGACACAATTGGAATACCTTAGCAAAGAAGAATTGCTAAAACGTTTCGTGTCATTGGAATTCAACCGTTTCTTGAGCTATTACAAAAACACCGAAGATTTGAACTTGCCAGAACGTAGCGAACGTGGTGAACGTGGTGAACGTGGTGAGCGAGGAGAAAGAGGTGAACGCGGCGAGCGTGGACCAAAACCGGGCGGACGTGTACGTTTGAAAATGAATGTTGGCGAGCGCGAAGGTGTTGATGCAAAACGTTTGTTAGGTATTATCAATGATGTGACTAACGACAAATCAATCAATATCGGTGCTATTGAAGTAACCAACAAATTTACTTTCTTTGATGTATTCCCAGATCAATTGGACCAAGTGATGACTGCATTTGCAGGTCAAACTGATGTTATTGTATCAGAAGCGAAAAGTAGCAAAGGATTTGACGATCGCAAATCGGATTATCGTCCACGCAGTGGAGAAAGCTCAGATCGCAGAAGCAGTGGTGGTTCAGGTGGTGGATATCGCGGTGGTGACCGTGGTGGAGATCGCGCAGCAAGCAGCCGTCCTGCAACGAGTGCTGGTGGTGGCGACAAACCTTGGCGTAATCGCGAACTAAGTGACAGAAGCAGCCGTCCTTCGGGTGGTAGCGATCGTCGTAGCAGCGGTGGTTCAAGTTCAGGTTCAGGATACAAAAAAAGATACTAAGATGTAAGAGTCTTTTTGAGATATAGAAAACGGATGATTCGTAATGAATCATCCGTTTTTTTGTGCCTTAATGTTCGTAGCTGATTCTTTTGCAGCTTTTGTTTGGTAAAGATATTAGTTAGTAATGCGGATCAGGAGTTGAAAATAATTCTATTTTGCTTACAGTAAGCTATTTCCCATAGGGAATGTATATCAATAGAAAATAGAAATAACCAAAATCAATTCCCCGTAGGGGATAAACAAAGATAAAACATTAATGTCCTACGGACAATAAAACATTGGTACATGTTTATTCTATTGATATTAAAGTCCTACGGACTAATTTTCAACTCCTGATTCGCATTAGTGTATAGATGTATTCAAATGAATAATAGATAAAAGTTAAAGTTGCAGTTTCTTGTTTCTCTAAATGAAGAATATATGCTGCATGCTTACTGTACTTTGTACAGTAAGTATATTTATTGAATTGACTCATTAATTGTTTCATAATAAGTATATTTAGTGAAATAGAAATGAAAATACATATTGTATAATGTACAATATTACGCTGTGTCTTATTGTATATTTTACACAATTCAACATGCTGAAAATGTGTTTTATAACATAGAATTGAAGATGCAATATTTCGAATAAAGAGTCTATTTTTGTAGAAGAATAAATTAAAAACAAACTATGCCCATTTCAAACCTATATAATCCACATATCTCGGTCGATTGCGTTGTGTTTGGTTTTGATGGTGAGAAATTGAAAGTGATGCTTATTGAACGGAGCATTGATGAACAAAATGAATTGTACAACGACAAGAAGCTTCCCGGAAGTATTATCCTGAATGATGAGGATTTGGATGAGGCTGCATCGCGCGTCTTAAACGAACTAACGGGATTGAAAAATATTTACCTGAGTCAATTCAGGAGCTTTGGTAGTCCTAACCGGATGAACGACCCAAGAGATGTTCTGTGGTTGGAGCGCACAACTCAACTGAAGATAGGACGAATTGTTACAGTAGCTTACGTTGCTTTAATAAAGATTGATCGTAAAATTGTTTTCAATGCAGATGATTATTCTGCCAATTGGTACGATGTGAATGAAATAAGCAACATGTCATTGGCATTTGACCATATTCAGATTATTGAAAATGGATTGGAACATATTCGTCACCAACTGGATGTAGAGCCTCATTTGTTGTTCGAATTATTGCCGAAGAAATTCACCATTTCTCAGCTAAGAATTTTACATGATGTTGTGCATCAAACTCGCTCTGACGTTCGTAATTTTCAAAAGAAAATAGCTCAAATGCCATATTTGGTAATGCTCGACGAAGTAGAAGAGGGTGTCCCTCACAGAGCAGCAAGACTTTATAAATATAAAAAGTAAACCTAAGACCCCCTGACCCCCAATGAGGGTTATTGAAGTCCCCATTGGGGAATTTAGGGGTCTTTAAAATTAAAAATATATGTACTTACTTGGTTATGATTTAGGTAGTTCGTCGGTAAAGGCGAGCTTGGTGAATGCCGCCACGGGCGAATGCGTTTCGAGTGCATTTTTTCCGAAAAAGGAAATGGAAATTATTTCGGTTAAAGCCGGTTGGGCTGAACAAAATCCCGAAATTTGGTGGAAAAATCTAAAGTTAGCTACGCAAGTGGTGCTCGAAGAATCCGGTGTTAATTCTTCAGACATTAAAGCCATTGGTATCTCGTATCAAATGCACGGTTTGGTGTTGGTAGACGAAAATCAACAAGCTATCCGTAATTCAATTATCTGGTGCGATAGTCGTGCAGTACCTTACGGTGAAAAAGCATTTAATGCTATTGGTGGAGAAAAATGTTTGTCACACTCACTAAACTCTCCGGGTAATTTTACCTTGTCGAAAATGGCTTGGGTAAAAGAAAATGAGCCTGAAAACTTTGCCAAAGCAAAATACTATATGTTACCGGGCGATTATTTGGCAATGCGCATGACCGGTGATGCTCGCACAACTGCTTCTGGATTGTCTGAAGGCATTGCATGGGATTTTAAATCAGAAGCTCCTGCCAAATTCTTATTCGATTATTTTGGATTTGATACAGCGTTGATTCCTGAAATCGTTCCTACATTTGGTCAACAAGGAAATCTTAAACCTGAAATTGCTGCAGAATTAGGATTAGCTAGCGGAACTCCTATAACATACCGCGCAGGTGATCAACCAAATAATGCTTTGTCGTTGAACGTATTGAACCCTGGCGAAATAGCAGCCACTGGTGGTACTTCGGGTGTTGTTTATGGCGTAAACAGCGATTCAAAATACGATCCTCAATCTCGCGTAAACTCATTCGCTCACGTAAATCATACACAAGAAGCTACTCGCGTAGGGGTATTACTTTGTATCAACGGAACAGCGATCTTAAATACTTGGATTAAAAATAACGTAGCTCCTGAAGGAATCAGCTATGCTGAAATGAACGAATTAGCTGCCGGAATTCCTGTTGGAAGTGAAGGTGTATGCATTATTCCTTTTGGAAATGGTGCTGAGCGAGTTCTTGGAAATCAAGAACCTAACTGTTCTATCCATGGAGTAAACTTCAACCGTATTAGCAAAGGACACTTGATTCGTGCTGCACATGAAGGCATTGCTTTCTCGTTCAAATACGGTATGGACATTATGAACCAAATGGGTATTGAAACTAAAACAATCCGCGCGGGTCATGCCAATTTATTCTTGAGCCCTATTTTCCGTCAGACGTTGGCAAATATTACCGGAGCAACAATTGAATTGTACAATACCGATGGTTCGGTAGGTGCAGCTCGTGGAGCAGGAATTGGAGCCGGAATATATAAGACTGCTGAAGAGGCTTTCGCAACCTTGAAAAAGATTCAGGTTATTGTTCCTGAAGCTTGTGATATCGAAGCAACAAAAGTAGCTTACGATAAATGGGTAAAGAACGTATAAGATCAAAGAATTTTAAATTTCTGGATAACAGATAATTTTAGGACTTCAATATGAGAAACAAAATAATTCAATCAGGCGCGTGGAAAAGAAAATTTATTTTTTCTTTTCTAAGTGGCTTGTTTGTCTTGAATTCAGCTTTAAATGCGCAATCTGTCGTAAAATATCCATTTCAGGATCCAACTAAAACGATTGATGAGCGTGTTAAGGATTTAGTTTCTCGTTTGACGTTGGAAGAAAAGGCAACACAGATGTTGCACAATGCTCCTGCCATTAAACGGTTGGAAATTCTTCCTTACAGTTGGTGGAATGAAGCATTACACGGCGTGGCACGTACCGGAAGAGCTACTGTATTCCCCGAAAATGTGGCTTTAGCAGCTACTTTCGACGATGATTTGGTCTATCGTATTGGTGAAGCAATTTCAGACGAGGCTTGGGCCAAGTATAACATTGCTCAACGATTAGAGAATTATAGTCAATATTCAGGAGTTACCTTTTATGCCCCTAATGTGAATATCTTTAGAGATCCACGCTGGGGAAGAGGACAAGAAACGTATGGAGAAGATCCTTATTTGACTTCGCGCATGGGAGTTGCATATGTAAAAGGAATGCAAGGGAATGATCCAAAATATCTTAAAACAGCAACATGTGCAAAACATTATGTTGTTCATTCGGGTCCTGAAGCATTGCGCCATTCGTACGATGCAGAGCCTCCAATGAAAGATTTTATGGAAACGTATGTGCCGGCTTTTGAAACGTTGGTGAAAGAAGGTAAAGTTGAAAGCGTAATGTGCGCCTATAACCGGACTTTCGGTAAACCTTGTTGTGGAAGTTCTTACTTACTGAATGATTTATTGCGTAAGCAATGGGGATTTAATGGCTACGTAACAACTGATTGTTGGGCCATTGAGAATTTCTACTTATACCACGGCGCTGCAAAAGATTCATTAGAAGCTTGTGCTTTGGCTATCAAAAGTGGTGTGAATCTAAACTGTGGAACTGAGTTCAATAACTTACCTGCCACCGTAAGGAAAGGATTGGTATCAGAAAAGGAAGTTGATGCAGCTTTAAGTCAACTGCTACGCACCAGATTCAGACTTGGATTATTCGATTCGCCAAATGAAAATCCGTATTCCAAAATAAAGGAGGATGTAATCGGCAATCAGAAGCATATTGATTTGGCTTACGAAGCTGCTGCAAAATCGCTCGTTCTTTTGCAAAACAAAAATAGTCTCTTGCCACTAAAAAAGGACATGAAGTCGCTTTATGTGGTTGGCCCTTACGCTGCAAGTCAGGACGTATTGCTTGGCAACTACAATGGTATTAACGATCGCTTAACTACCATTATGCAAGCCATAGTAGGAAAAGTAAGCGGTGGAACTTCAGTTAATTACAGAATTGGTGTTGAACCGAGTGCAGCGAATAAAAATGCAATGAACTACTCAATAGGCGAAGCTGCTGATGCAGATGCTGTTGTTGCGGTTTTTGGTGTCTCGGGCGTTTTCGAGGGTGAAGAAGGCGAATCAACGGCTTCAACGAGTAAAGGTGATCGCCTTGACTTGAACTTACCTCAAAATCAACTCGATTATCTGCGTGAATTGAAGAAAAAGTGTAAAAAGCCTATTATCCTTGTGCTAACAGGTGGAAGTCCTATCTGTACAGCGGAGCTTTCCGAAATTGCAGATGCTATTCTTTTTGTTTGGTATCCGGGTCAGGAAGGTGGTCGTGCTGTGGCAGATGTTCTTTTTGGAGATGTAAACCCATCAGGTCGCCTTTGTATTACTTTCCCAAAATCGGTTAGTCAATTGCCCGCTTTTGAGAACTATAGTATGAAGGGTCGTACCTATCGTTATATGACGGAAGAACCGCTCTATCCATTCGGATTTGGATTGAGTTATACTTCTTACGCTTATAGCAATATCAGAATTGATAAAGAAAAAATTAAAAAAGGTCAATCGGTAAATGTCTTTGCCACTGTTTCTAATACAGGCAAAACAAATGGTGAAGAAGTAGTTCAACTTTATATTACCGATTTAAAAGCAAGTGCAGCAACGCCGATTTTCTCGCTCAAAAGCATGAAACGCGTAAAACTTGCAGCAGGTGAATCAAAAGAAGTAGCTTTCGAAGTTACTCCTCAAATGATGGAACTTGTAACCGAATCGGGCGAAAGAGTGATTGAGCCAGGAGATTTTAAAGTATACATATCCGGTAGTTCGCCATCCGAACTTTCAAGTAAGCTAGGTGCTGCTCTCCCGGTTTCAACGATTTTTAATATTAAATAATAAATAAATTTTTAGACAATCCAAATAAAACAATTAAAATTATGAGTGCAAAACAGTATTTCCCAGCAGTGGGTAAAATCAAATTCGAAGGTAAAGAAAGTAAAAACCCATTAGCATTCCGTTATTACGATGCTAAAAAAGTGGTTTATGGTAAAACCATGGAAGAATGGTTTAAATTCAGTATGGCTTGGTGGCATACATTGTGTGCTGAAGGTGGCGATCCATTTGGTCCAGGAACACAAGTTCATCCTTGGGTAGGTGCTGCTGATGCTTTGCAAGCTGCTAAAGATAAATTGGATGCAGGTTTCGAATTCATGACAAAAATTGGTATCGAATACTATTGTTTCCACGATTTGGATTTAATCAGCGAAGGTTCTTCAATTGAAGAATACGAAGCTAACCTGAAAGCTATCGTTGCTTACGCAAAAGAAAAACAAGCAGCTACAGGTATCAAACTTATGTGGGGTACTGCTAATGTTTTCTCTCCTGCTCGTTATATGAATGGTGCAAGCACCAATCCTGATTTTGATACTGCTGCACGTGCAATGGTTCAAATTAAAAATGCAATTGATGCTACTATCGAATTAGGTGGTAAAGCGTATGTATTCTGGGGAGGTCGCGAAGGTTACATGTCGTTGTTGAACACCAACATGAAACGTGAAAAACAACACATGGGTACTATGTTGCAAAAGGCTCGCGACTATGCTCGTGCAAAAGGATTCAAAGGCGTGTTCCTTATCGAACCAAAACCAATGGAACCAATGAAACACCAATACGATGTGGATACTGAAACTGTTATCGGTTTCTTGAAACAATTCGGTTTGGAAAATGATTTCAAAATCAACATTGAAGTAAACCACGCTACATTGGCTGGTCATACTTTCGAGCACGAATTGCAATGTGCAGTTGATAATGGTATGTTGGGTGCTATCGATGCTAACCGTGGTGATGTTCAAAATGGTTGGGATACAGACCAATTCCCAGTTGACGTATTCGAATTGACACAAGCTATGTTGGTGATACTACAAGGTGGTGGTATGCAAGGTGGTGGTACTAACTTCGATGCTAAAATTCGTCGTAACTCTACCGATAATGATGATTTATTCATTTCTCACGTAGCTGCTATGGATGTTATGGCTCGTGCTTTGGAAGCAGCAGCTGCAATTCTGGAAGAATCTCCTTACAAAAAAATGGTTTCTGACCGTTATGCTTCTTACGATGCAGGTAAAGGTAAAGAATTCGAAGAAGGCAAACTTACTTTCGAAGATGTTTATGCTTACGCAAAAGCAAATGGCGAACCAAAACAAATCAGCGGTAAACAAGAGCTTTACGAAGCAATTGTAAATATGTATATTTAATAAAAGTAAACAAGTAGATAGTAAACGAGTACACATTTTTGTATACTCGTTTACTTGTTTTCGTTAAATCCAAAATACTTGATGAGTAGGAATAAATAAGTTGTGTACTCGTTTACTTGTATACTCGTCTACTAAAAAAATAATCATGAACACAGAAAAAGGAAGTAAATTATATATCTTCGGCATTACTTTGGTAGCAACTCTTGGCGGGTTGCTTTTTGGCTATGATACAGCCGTTATCTCGGGTGCTGTCGATTCTTTAAAAACGGTTTTTCATTTAGATGAAGCTACCTATGGTAGTTTGGCTACGTTCTACCATGGAGCTACCGTTTCGAGTGCGCTTATCGGATGTATTCTGGGTAGTGCCATTTCAGGAGTATTTGCAGAAAAGTTAGGACGTAAGAATTCTTTGCTTTTAGCTGCTATCATGTTTTTTGTTTCAGCTTGTGGTGCGTCTTATCCCGAGTTCTTCTTTTTTACCAAAGGCGAAGGCTCAGTTCAGGTACTTATAGCATTCAATATCTATCGTATCATTGGTGGTATCGGTGTAGGGTTAGCTTCTGCTATTTGCCCTATGTATATTGCCGAAATTGCTCCTGCCGAAATTCGCGGGAAATTGGTTTCGTGGAATCAGTTTGCTATCATCTTCGGTATGTTGATTGTTTATTTTGTAAACTATTTCATTACCAGAGGTCAACCTCAAACATGGATTGATGCTGAAGGATGGCGTTATATGTTTGCTTCTAATGCTGTGCCTGCTGCAGTTTTTGGTATTTTGTTGTTCTTTGTACCTGAAACACCTCGTCACTTGGCGTTGATTGGTCAAGAACAAAAAGCATTGCATATCCTTGGTAAAATCAATGGTTCAAAAAAGGCTAAAGAAATTTTGAGCGAAATTAAAGAATCTGCTCACGAAACAGTTGAAAAAGTATTGGCTTACGGCTGGAAAGTGTTAGTGATTGGTATTCTTCTATCTGTTTTCCAACAAGCGGTGGGTATCAACGTGGTACTTTACTACGCACCAACCATTTTCAAAGGACTTGGATTCGGTAACGATGCAGCCATGTATCAAACCGTCATCATGGGCTTTATCAACATTATCTTTACCCTGGTGGCTATCTTCACTGTTGATAAATTTGGACGTAAACCGTTGTTGATTATCGGTTCTATCGGTATGGCTATCGGTATGTTTGCCATTGGATTGTTGGCTCATCTGCAAATTATCGGTATGAGTACGTTGGTATTTATTGTTATCTATTCGGCTTCGTTTATGATGTCATGGGGACCAATTTGCTGGGTGCTTATCTCAGAAATTTTTCCGAACACCATTCGTGGAAAAGCCATTGCTATTGCCGTTGCAGCACAATGGATTTCTAACTTTATTGTATCAGCTACCTTCCCATCGTTAGAAGCGTTCAGTATCACATTTACTTATGTTCTTTACGGTGTAATGTCAGTTCTGTCGGCTATCTTTGTTTGGAAAATGGTTCCCGAAACCAAAGGAAAAACATTGGAAGATATGAATCATTTGTGGAAAAAATAATAGCATTTACCATTTAGTCATTGACTAATTACTATTTAATCGCCCCGAAGCTCAGAAAAGAGTTTCGGGGCGATTTTGTTTTATGGAATGGGTCTCGCGACTTCCAAGTCGCGTTCTCATTAATTCTCATCCGCTTTCTTTTTTGCATTTAGTACAGCGACTTGGAGGTTGCAAGACCCAGAATAATCGCAAAATTTATTATATTTACCAAAACTTTAAGCAAATCTGCTATGGATAAAAAAGAATCGTATCGTCATATGTTGCCGCATTTTCAGCAACCTGGACAAGCGTACTTTGTAACGTGGTCGTTGATAGATGCAATACCACCTAAGGCGCTAATTATCTATATTCAACAGCTTAAAAATATTGCTTCGAACATACAAATCTCTAAGGAACATAAAGAGGATGAGAATATATTAGCCACTTTGAAGTTGGAATATGCTGTTGCAAGGCGAAAATATATAAAAGCGTTTGATGATTTGCTCCATTTACAAACAAAATTTATTGTTGATTTGTCTAAGGATGAAAATACAAAATCAGTGCTTTCTGCGCTTAACTATTGGGATGGGAAACAGTTGGAAAACTATGCAATATGTGTGATGAATAATCACGTACACTGGGTGTTTCGGTTATATGATAAAGATGAATCGGGTCAATCGGTCTATTTGCAGGATATTCTTCAATCTGTAAAGCGTTTTTCTGCAAATCAAATAAACGATAACGAGGGTAGGAAAGGAACAGTTTGGCAAAAAGAAAGTTGGGATACTACTATTCGCGACAATAAACATCTTCAACGTGCAGTGGAATATACCATCAATAATTCTGTAGAAGCTGGTCTGGTTTCAGATTGGAAACAATGGAAGGGCACTATTTTGTTTTAGTTTCTGGGGTTTCGCGACTTCCAAGTCGCGTTTTCGTTAATCCTCATCTTTCTTTTAATAACGCGACTTGGAAGTCGCGAGACCCAAACCTGCTACAATTGACTTCGCACTTCTAAGCTGCATATAGAGATAAATCACCTTTCAATAATGTCATACAAATCATAACCAAAGGATCTCATGCAATAAAAGGCTTCCCAATTCATATGCAAGATGGAGTTACCTGTCAATTCACTTATTTCGGGGAGCGCCACCCAAAGTAATAGTTTGGCATAGTCGAAGCAGTCGTACAAAAAATCGTTATTGGGTTTGTCAGCTTCAATTCCTTCATAAAAAACCTCCGTGTACGATTCGTGGTATTCGGGTGGAAGCCTTTCTAATTGTTTCTCCAATCTCTGCTTGTTGCCTTCCTCATCGTGGCGGGGTGGTACGTGAAATTGAGTGGTGTCTTCCTCCATATCGTCCACGCCATCGTATATACGCTTAAACATAAAGCGGTTTAGTTGTTCAGCTCTGTAAAATGCCCGATACCTTATCTTATCTTTCTTCTCCACTTCCATTGTTTCTATTTCGGCAAAATACCGCATGGCGATAGCTACCAGTTCGTCGGCTAGTGGTTCAATAAAGCTTTTGGCACGGGTCTCTCTTTGCTCTATTGTTTCGAGCATTTTGCCGGCTTCGTCTACAAATTTTTCGAGTTCATTCATAGGGGGAATGATTAGATGGTATTTATTATGGTTCATGAGAAATCATTTTCTCTCTCTTTCCACGCCTCAAAGTTACAAAAAAAAGTTAATTGAACTAATTTAAGAAAAAGAATCTTTTTGCCCATAAACACTATTAAAAAGGAGACTTTTAGTAAATTATTTAGATTACATGAATGTTAAGGTTGATTAAAAGAAGGGCTTCGGGTTTGAACTTTTGGAAAAACAATTTTATATTTGTAAAAGTTTTTGGAGGATTTGTGAACCAGATGATTAGATGCATCACTTCATAAAATGACCTTTCTTTTTCGGTTCTATACTTAATAATGTTGGGTGTACAATAACATGGGCAGGATGCTGTCCTTTAAGAATAGAATGCCCAATTGAGGTGCCGAAATGGATAAGTGCAGTTGATGGATGTTGGCTCGCAATGTTCCGATAGTGGATGCAACTGACAGGATTGTCAGTAAAGTTAATGCGGTGGACGATGGCGAGGTCGCGGAGGCGTATGTAACTGTCACGGATGTCAGTAAAGTTAATGCGGTGCCATGTGTTGAACTCGCGGTGCCATGTGTTGAGTTCGCGATGGAGGATGGAGTTGTTGCGGTGCCATGTGTCGGGTTCGCGGTGGAGGATAACAAGTTTCCGGTGTGTCAGCTCTAGGTTGAAGACAATAAATTGTAACCAAATAAATTATCTAATAACTAAAAAAAATTAATAACATGACTCGAAAAGAAATTGATTTGCTCACCATGATGGAGAGTGTTACCGAAGGACTGGACAATAACATTTCGCTAATAAGCGATAAACCGTCCATTATGGCAGCTCACACTAAATTGAAAGGAAATATAGCGGAAATAAAGTTGCTTAAACAAAAGCAAGCAGTAAGTACCAAGGCTGATACAGCAATTAAAATTTATCAACGGGAAGATATGACGGCCAATTTTTTGGTAGTTCTGGCAGGAGTGGCAGCAGTAGGTGTGGAGAAAAACGATGTGAGACTTAAAATGGGGAGTGTAACTACCGAAGCGGCTTTAATTCACATGCGCGAGAGCAATTTGGTTCAAAAAGGGCATGAGCTTTACGAATTGGCTATAACAATTGCAGGCGAGTTATCAGCATGGAACGTTACTCAGGAGGATATAGATGATTTGGGTGCCAGTACCGATAGTTATTTGGATCATAACCCTACTATCCGTAACATTAGGGCTAAGTCCACGCAAGCTACTGCCGAGATGAAAGCGAAGATCGATGAATCGTACATGCTGATTAAAGATCAGTTGGATACCTTGATAGTACCATTCAAAAGGATCAATTCTACTTTTTATGGCGAGTATATGAATACACGCATTATCATATCACATGCTGCCACACACCCCAAAGCGGAAGTAAAACCGGTTGAAGTAAAATAAAAATCTTTCTTTACTTACTCCTCCGATGACTTGAAATCATCGGAGGAGTATTTTTTTTATGTAAATTATTCATACATTTGTATTCGAATTACAAAATCTAAAAGATGAGTTGGTTATGATACGACTGGAGAAATTTACCGCTGATGATTTTGAGCAGTTTATCAGCTGGATGGATACCGAGAAGTTTATGTATCAGTTTGCTGGAGCCTCGTTTACCTTTCCGGTCACAGTGGAGCAACTGAATAACTACATTGCCGATTCAGCCCATAGGATATACCGTGTGCTAGATACTGCAACTGATAAGGTGATTGGTCATGCAACTATTAGTCATCTCAATGTAGAGAATAAGAGTGCACGTCTTTGTCGGATTTTGATTGCTAATGAGCAGGATAGGAGTAAGGGTTATGGGCGACAACTGATACGGGCTTTGCTGAAAATCTGTTTTGAAGAATTATCGCTTCATCGGGTCGATTTGGGTGTTTTTGAATTCAACAAAGCCGCTATTCGCTGCTACCAGAGCTGTGGTTTCCGTATCGAAGGCACATTGCGGGAGTCTTTTATAATAGAAAACGAGTATTACTCGGTACACAATATGAGTATTCTGGATAGAGAATATGTTACACTTACAACATCTAATTAAAATACATGACAGTTACAATCAGAAAAATAGAAGTGAGTGATTTCCTCGTATTAATTTCTCTTTTCAAAGAGTTTGCACTCTTCGAAAAACTACCGGAGAAGATGACCAACTCCGTGGAGCAAATGCTGAGGGAGAAAGAATACCTGACGGGATTTGTGGCGGTGAACGCTGTGGATGAGATACTGGGCTATGTGACTTATTTCTTTGGCTATTATACCTGGATTGGCAAATCGCTGTACATGGACGATCTGTACGTACGACCCGATTTCAGGGGTGCAGGTGTAGGCACAAAGCTTATTAATGAGGTGATAGCCTTTGCCAAAGCCGATAACTGTAAGAAGCTACGTTGGCAGGTTTCGGAATGGAATCAACCAGCCATTGATTTCTACAAAAGCCTTGGCGCAAATGTAGATGCTGTGGAATCGAATTGCGATTTGGTGTTTTAAAAATATAATTATGAATACAATTTATCAGGTAGATGCTTTTACAGCAGTGCCTTTCAAAGGTAATCCGGCAGGAGTAATGATAGTGGATGAGCATTTCCCAGCAGAAAAGATGCAACAGCTGGCCATGGAAATGAATCTTTCCGAATCGGCTTTTATCATACCCAATGGAAAGGAGTTTAGGATACGTTACTTTACACCCAACCGTGAAGTGCCGCTTTGTGGACATGCCACGCTTGCCAGTGGACACATAATCTACGAACTGGGATTGAAAAAAGCGGATGAAGCTATTGTTTTTAAAGCCGAAGGTGGGGAGTTGACCATCACCAAGCAGGGCGATTGGATAGCCATGAATTTCCCGGCTTATCCGTTGACAAAGATGGATGTTCCGTCCGATTTAAAAGCTACTGTGGGTTTCGAACCGCTGGAAATGTATTCGAGTATCTACGATTGGGTCATAGCCGTTGCGGCTTCGGAAGCCGACGTTCTAAACGCCAAACCGGACCTTGAATTACTGAAAACGAATGGACTCGGACATTTGATGATAACAGCTGCAGGCGAACAATCCGATCGCGATTTTGTATTGCGGGTTTTTGCACCATTGGCAGGTATCAACGAAGATCCGGTAACCGGATCAGCGCATTGCGCACTCACGCCCTTGTGGTACGCAAAGACCGGTAAAACGGAATTCAACTCTTATCAACTCTCCAAACGCACTGGCCGACTGAAAGTAAAACTGCTGAACGATCGTGTAGAAATAAAAGGACAAGCCGTAACGGTTTTTCAAGCGGAATTGAAAGTGTAGATTGTAGATAAAGAAATCTGTGGATCAACAGAATGCAAAATGTCCCGATTTCAGTGAAAGAATATCGGGACATTTTTGATTATAGCTTTAACTCTAATATAAACGATGTATAATATATTAATTAAAACTAAATAAGTAATATATTGTATGTTCTTCTCAATATATTTAATTTATAATTGTTATTTTAGCAGAGAATTATTACTGAAATGAGAATATTAAAATCTATCATTCGTTTTTACATGTCATTTGCCTTTGCAAGCTGGGCAATAACCATTTGCTGCATGTATTTCCCATACAGTTTTGGAATTGGAACTTTTTCTCAGCTTTTTTGGTTTAAGGTGGTTACTCTCGGAATGATTTTCTATCTCAATAATGGTTACAAACGCAATGAGTATTATTACTATAAAAATCTTGGGATATCCAAAAAACTTTTGTGGATTCCAACGCTATCCTTTGAAATGATATTATTTCTAACACTATTCTTTTTAACGATAAGATTTAAATGCTACATACCCTTGAAGTTGATAGTGTAGTGCTTGATTTTGGTACAAATCGAGTATTACAAAATGTATATTTGAAAAGCGAAACTGGAAAGATTACCGGTTTACTCGGACGAAATGGTGCGGGAAAATCTTGTTTGATGAAAATCATATTGGGAATGCTCATTCCCAATGATAAATCGATAAGAATGGATAAAATATCCTATCAAGATGACAACAGAAGCCCTCAGGATATGAGGTATTTGCCACAATTTAAATTTATCCCTAAGAACCTAACAATAAAACAGATATTTGAAGATTTTAAACTTGATTTTTCTGACTTTATAACTATCTTCCCTGATTTCGCTAAATTTTCACTTTCCCGAAATTCAAAATTGTCGGGAGGTGAGCAGAGGATAATTGAAATATACACTATACTTGCATCCAAAACAAAGTTCTGTATGTTAGACGAGCCTTTTTCACAGGTTATGCCTATACATATTGATGCAATTAAAAAACTGATTGTAAGAGAAAAGCAAAACAAGGGAATTATTATTACTGACCATCTATATAAGCACATTGTGGATATTAGTGATTCTCTTTACGTAATTAGTAATGGAAAAACATATCTGACAACTGAGCTACATGATTTGGAAAAATATGGTTATGTGAATTCTCAAAACAGACAAAGCTCCTAAAATATAAAGATTTAGGAGCTTTGTAATTTTATTTATAAGAGCCGTTATTGAATCAATTCGGCTGCAAAAAGGATTTGTTCCATTTCCAATTGTATTTTTTCTGCTTCGAGGCGTGCTGCTTTTGCGTAATCGGCTTCTTCGGACGCATAAATAATCTGGCGCGACGAGTTGACCAATAACCCACAAGTACTGTTTAAGCCATATTTAGCCACTTCTGCCAAACTTCCACCTTGCGCTCCAACTCCGGGAACCAATAAGAAATGTTCCGGTACGATAGCACGGATATCAGTTAGCATTTCTGCTTTGGTAGCGCCTACCACGTACATCATGTTTTCGTCGGTTCCCCAGCTGAGTGAGGTTCTGAGTACTTTTTCGAACAAACGTTCACCTGTCTCGGCATCCTTCATAAATTGAAAATCGAATGCTCCTTTGTTAGACGTCAAAGCAAGCAAAGTTACCCATTTGCCCTCGTAGGTAAGGAAAGGAGTTACCGAATCTTCACCCATATATGGTGCTACGGTTACCGAATCGAATTCCAGGTTTCCAAAGAAGGTTCGGGCATACATAGCCGACGTATTACCAATATCGCCACGTTTAGCGTCGGCAATAATAAACTGATCGGGATAGTTTGCACGGATATATTCCACAGTGCGTTCCAGAATCTCCCAACCTTCCAGACCCAGACTTTCGTAGAATGCCAGGTTCGGTTTGTACGCCACACAAAGATCTGCTGTAGCGTCGATAATGGCTTTGTTGAATGCAAAAATCGGATCGTCCGATTCGTCGAACAAATGCTCCGGAATTTTATTTACGTCAGTGTCTAATCCTACGCAAAGAAATGATTTTTTGCGTTGTATGTTTTCAAATAATTCTTGTTTAGTCATGTTATTTATCTGTAGTTTGTAAATATAGGTTTAATTATGTTCGAAAAATAAAGCTTGTCCATGTATTTCAGACACAGTGGGTGAAAAATATCACCCAAAATGTTTGTCCATGGAATAGGATAACCCTCGTTATTGCCCATTACGTTACCCGGGTTTTGCACTAACGCCTGTTCATAGTTATCCATTCTTTTATGCAGTTCCTGATACCAATCCTGCGTAAACGGACTGTATGGGCGGTATATATAAGCGCAATTGCCAATTACAAAAAGAAAGTGACGTTTCATATCTGCACCAATTTGTCCATCTACTTTGGCCAAAGCTCTGCTTTTTATTTCCCGATATCCCAATAACCATTTATCGCTGTTTTGCAATTGCTCAAAAGCAGATATCCAGGATTTTGTGCATTTCTTTATATCAGCATATCCACCTCCGTAGTGATGCATAAAATAACAACGTAGGTAATCTGACTTATGCACGAGCGATAAATATTCGTAGGCCGGATGTAATGGGTAATCCGTTAGAATAAATGAATCCAGGTTTTGAGTTGTAATTACTTTTACTTCAACTCCCGACTTTTCAATTAATGAGTTAACTCCTGCAAGTCTATTCTCCGACATTGCATTATTACCAGTCCAGAATACATAAATGACGTGTGGAAAAGGTAATAAATTGGTTTCTGTAATTTTTGGACTATTTGACAGAAAAGTATCAGGATACTTATCCTCATTATAAGAGTACGTAAAAATGGATTGATAACCATACTGAAAATAAAACCGTATTTTTTTTAATGCCTTATTTATCATAGCAGAGGGTGTTTGCTTTTTGGTTAAATCTAAATAAAAGCACAGAATCAGCTCTTGTTACAATTCACTTTCTTTCAATCGTTCCGCATTCTCGGCTACAATCAATTGATCAATCACCCCTTGTACATCGCCGCCCATAAACGCCGATAGGTTGTAAATAGTAAAGTTGATACGGTGATCAGTGATACGTCCTTGTGGATAATTGTAGGTTCGGATTTTAGCAGAGCGGTCACCGGTAGAAACCATGGTTTTACGTTTCGAACCAATTTCATCCAGGTATTTTTGGTGTTCCACGGCATATAAACGGGAACGAAGTTCGTTCATCGCTTTCGCTTTGTTTTTATGTTGTGATTTTTCGTCCTGACATTGAACGGTGGTACCTGTAGGGATGTGCACCAAACGAATGGCCGAGTACGTTGTATTTACCGACTGACCACCGGCTCCCGACGAACAGAATGTATCTACACGAACGTCCGATTCTTTCAGTTCATAATCAAATTCTTCCATCTCCGGTAGAACAGCCACTGTTGCAGCTGAGGTATGCACCCGACCCTGTGTTTCGGTTTGTGGTACGCGTTGCACACGATGCACGCCCGATTCGTATTTCAATGTTCCGTACACATTTTCGCCCGAAACGGTGAAGATCACCTCTTTGTAACCACCCGAAGTACCGTCGCTGATATTGGTAACTTCCACTTTCCAACCTTTTGTTTCGCAGTATTTTGAATACATACGGAAAAGGTCGCCGGCAAAAATGGCCGCTTCGTCGCCACCGGTTCCACCACGAATTTCGACGATTGCATTTTTATTGTCTTCAGGGTCGGCAGGAATAAGCAATAGCTTAATGTTTTCCTCCATTTCCGGAATTTTTGGTTCAATCTCGTCGACTTCCATCTTTGCCATTTCGCGCATTTCAGGGTCGTTTTCGCCGTCTAGTATTTCTTTGGCTTCAGCCAAATGGGTCAAAGCCGTTTTGTATTCTTGTTGTGCCTGCATGATGCGTTCCAATTCGCGGTACTCCTTGTTGAGTTTTACATACCGTTTCATGTCGCCAATCACTGCAGGGTCGGTTATCAAGGTCGAAATCTCTTCGAATTTATGTTGTAACCCTTCTAATTTTTCTAATAATGTCTTTTCGGCCATATTTTATGTTCAATCGTGTAATTTAGTGGTGTGTAATGTGTAATGTGTAAAGTGTAGTTTTTACTGATAATTGTTTATTGCTTACTGTTCAGTGCTTTTTCGCGCTTTTCGCATTCTATTCTCATATTTTCGGTAAACTTTTTAATTCTCCATTCTACAATGCTTACATATCGTTTCTTAGTAATGAAAATATTGAAGAACCACCCAAATCTTATTTTCAAATTTAAAACGAATAATTGTTCGTTATTTTTTTGCGGAATAGTTGCGAATGTTGCAGATGCATTTTTTACAAGAAAACTTGAGTATGTAATATCTGCTGTCACCCTTGATCCTCCATTAATAAGTTTTGCTTTTGTAACCGTGCCATCTACTTTTACGTTACTAAAGGTGGTAACTCCCGGTACTATAATATCGAATACGCCTTCGGTAACTCCTGTTTTTCCATTGATGGTGGATTTTTTAAAAACAATAATTACTTCATTATCTTTTTTCTCACTTTGAACGCCTAAATCTTTTAAAGCCCAATCGAAGAGTTTTCCCGGTGAATTATGAAATTCAGAAACCAGATCGTCTGTAATGGATGCAGTAATAGCGGGTGATGTTTTAATTAAGCGTTGGTATTGCGATACAAATTCTCCGTCCTTGTATACTGTGACGATTGAATCTGCAGAGGACGCAGATATCGACGAGATACAGAATAAAATCAGTAATATGTAGGTATATATTTTTCTCATTCCTATTTGTAAACTGCTATAATTATGGATTAATTTTTGGTTGGGTTATATCCATAATTTCTTTGGCAAAAACGTTGCAAAATTACCACTAATTTAGCTTATTTGAAAATTATGATGATAATTAGGCCAAATTATAACCAATATTTTTTCATTGTTAGTAAATGACGTTCGGTTTACATGTTTTGTTTCACAGTTTTTATAGGTTAATATATTAGTTGCACATCAAACCGATAAATGAAATTTAGGGACTTCGCATACGCGAAGTCCCTAAATAAAAGTCATTTGGAGATCTGATTAATGATTAATCACTTTTACACCGGCTGTCTGAAACTGATTGCTTGGTCTGTTGATTTTTGAACCTGTCTTTATAATCTTTTGACAATCAGTTTCAGTTTCATTTTCTTTGCGGTTTTGATAGAGCTGATAAGAATTATATACATTGTGCCAAATACTATAGAAACCACCGGCCATTGAAGTCACAGGACTCATAAAAGTGGCACCCAACCAAATGGAGAAAACTGTACTTTTCTGTCCCAGACTTTGTCCGCCTCCAATACGGTCATCGTATTGCAAACCAATTTTTTGTCCAAGGGCAAACTGAGCTGCACAGCAGATGAGTGAAGCCACGGCAATACCTATCAATAAAGTAATAGCTACATCACTGTGTACGATACTTCGTACTGTAACTCCTATGGCAATAGCCAAAGCTACAGCCCACAAGTAGAATGCCAGATCTTTGAAACTAAGCAGTTTTGCATGCACTTTAGGAAGATATGCACGAACTGCCCACGCGGCTACGAACGGAAGCATAAGCAGTGGAAACACTCTACGCAGGATAAGCAGGAAAGATGGCAGAAAGGTCAGCGACGGATTGGGATGAACCATGGGTAATGCCAACGGAATGATAATGGCTGAAACCATATTGATGATGATGGTGTAGCTAACCAACGACTGCGTATTCCCTCCCAGTTTGCCGGTAATAACAGCTGCAGCAGTGGCGGTGGGAGTAATCATGCAAATCATAGCTCCTTCGAGCACAACACGATATTCGGTGTCGGGAAAGAAAACAAGTGGTAAGCCCAAAAAGCAAAAGGCGCCTACCTGAATAAGCAACATCCATAAATGCATACGGGTTGGGTGCAAGTCATGTGGATCGACCTTACAAAAGGTGACGAAGAGCATTAGGAAAATCAGCGTGGGCTGTATGATGTTGATAAACTCATTGACAAACGGTTTAGTGGGTGCCAACATGGGTATGTTCACATAAATGAAGTAGGCGAGGGCACCGGTGAGCATGGATAGCGGGAGCGTCCAGTTCTTGATAAATCTGATTAGTTTCATGCGTAGATAATTGTTTTTTAGTTGTCGGCTGAAACCCGCATAGATTTTTATCTTCAGCGAGTCTTAGCTCGTGAGGATTTCATGTTGTTTCTTGTTTCGTGTGCAAAGTTATAGTGTTCTTTTCAAACGATTCCTATTTCTATTAGGGATAAAATCTATGAATTAATCGGTATTCCCTATCAATAACCAAGAGCGGTAAATAAAACCTGCCATAGTGCCTTCAGTCCTAAAATTAATGCTGTACCTTTACAAAATAAATCACCGAATATGGAAATAAGACAATTAAAATACTTTATAAAGTCGGCAGAGTTACTGAACTTTACAGAAGCGGCGAAGGCATCTAACATTGCCGAAAGTACACTTTCTCAGCAAATAAAACAGTTGGAGATAGAACTAAACATATTGCTTTTCAAACGGATAAAGAAACATATTGAACTGACGGAGGCCGGAGAAATGTTGCTGCCTTATGCCCGAAGAACGGTGGCGGGATCGGAGGATGCTATTCAACGGATGAAAGATTTGCAGAACTTGCACACAGGAACGTTGCGCATTGGAGGCACGTTTAGTCTTTGCTCGTTGCTAACGGACACGCTGCTGAAATTCTCACAGAAATATCCCAATATAAAAGTATCGGTGGAATGTCAGACAGCCAATAAACTGTTAGAGCACCTGAAAGATCATAAACTGGATTTGGCGCTTTGCTTTGAGTCGCCTCTACCGCTAGAACCGGTGGAAAGTGAGTACTTGTTCGATTCTCCGATGTGTGTGATCATGCATCGGTACCATCCATTGGCAGCGCTGAAAGAAATACCACTGCAGAAACTGAACGACTATCCATTGGCACTTACCATCAGAGAGATGCATGCCCGGGCTATTTTCGATAATTTTCTGCTGGCGAATAAGCAAAAGTTGGAGCCACAGTTGGAACTGAACGATATAAATATAATGTTTCAACTCATTAAAACCAAACACTGGATTTCTATTCTACCGAAGTCGACCATTATCAATGAGAAAGAACTGAAGGCGGTGCCATTTGTTGAAAAGGGTTTAAACATGCGGGCGGCACTAATGTGGCTGAAGGATAATTACCAGAAAAAAGCTGTTACGGAGTTCTCACAAATGTTATTGAAGAATCTGAAAGGATAAAAAAATCACGGCCTCGCGTATGCGAAGCCGTGATTAAAGGTCATTTGGAAGTTATTTCTTTACAAACTTGTTTTCGCGCGCACTGTAACGTGGTCCGATGTTCGGATATTTATTGACAAGGGCTTCGATAAGTTCCAAGTCTTTTGCACAGAGATTCACATTGGCAGCACCTGCATTTTCTTCCAGATAGTTACGACGTTTTGTTCCGGGAATTGGAATGATATTATTACTCTGTGCCATTACCCAGGCAATGGCTAATTGTGAAGGTGAGCAGTTCTTACCAGCCGCTAATTCTGCAAATGCAGCCGCAAGTTTTTGGTTATTATCCAGATATTCTCCGTTGTATCTTGGCAGATTCGCACGAAAATCGTTAGCTGCAAGCGAACTTACGTCTAGCTTATTGGTAATCAACCCACGGCTAAGCGGAGCAAAGGGAACAAATGCAATTCCCAGTTCTTGCGTTAAGGGTAGCATTTCCTTTTCCACATCGCGGGTAAGCACCGAGTATTCGCTTTGCAAAGCAGTGATGGGGTGAACTGCATGTGCTTTTTTCAAATCTTCAGGAGTACATTCACTTAACCCCAGATAGCGCACTTTACCTTCTTTTACCAATTCTGCCATAGCACCAACTGTTTCTTCAATAGGAATGTTGGGGTCAACACGGTGAGCATAATAAAGATCAATTGTTTCAATCTTCAAACGGCGAAGACTTTTTTCAACCGCCTCGCGCATCCACTCTGGTGAAGCGTCCAGATAAGTTTCACCACCCACAAATGCATCTCCGGTACCGCCTTTTACTCGGAATCCAAACTTGGTGGCAATAAATATCTTATCACGATTGGAAACAAGAACTTTGGAAATGAGCTCTTCGTTGATGCCATTGCCATAAATATCTGCTGTATCCCAAAAGTTTATACCTAAATCCAGTGCATATTCCAGTGTTGATATACTTTCGGGGTCATTGGGCTGTCCGTAGGCTGAACTCATTCCCATACAACCTAAACCGATTACCGATACTTTTTCTCCGGTATTTGCTAATTCTTTGTATTTCATATTTTTTTTGTAGATTAAATGATGCAAAGCTAAGCTATTGCTTCAGGAAGTTTACTTCAACCTCAGAAATAACCTGCCCGTTTCGTCGGATGAATTGTTTTAGGGTTGAAATAACTTACCCGAGAAGAAAAATCAGGGATGAAGTCTTATATATTGTAAAATCAGTTCAACGGTCTGTTCCAAACTAAACTTACTTGTGTCGATAGACAAGTCGTAATTCGTAGCATTCATCCATTCTTTATGGGTAAAAGTTTTACAGTAGGCAGCTCTTTCTTTGTCCGATTTTTCAACCATTTTTGTTGCTTCGTCGTTCTGCAAATTATATAATTTCTGAATCCGATTAATTCTGAATTCTTGATCTGCATGCAAGAACACGCTGATATGATTCGGTTCATCACGCAGAATGTAATGGCCGCAACGTCCTAAAATTACAGCGGGGTGTTCATGAACAATTTTTTTGATTATCTCAGCTTCAGTGTCGAATAATTCCTGGTCGGTATACTCCAATGCCGAAGCAACTGCGGGTACAGTAAGAACATCCTTTTGGGGAAGGGTTTTCAAAAGTGAATGCCAGAAGGAAAGCAATCTTTCTTCGCGCGATTCCAGATTTTCTTCAAAGGTCGAAAGTCGATTGGCGGCATAACGAACGATGTCACGGTCTGCAAAAAAGATATTAAGCCTACTGGCAAGCTGCTGACCAACGAAAGACCCCCCGGCTCCTAACTGCCGACTGATGGTAATTGCAAACGATTTTGACGGTGTCATGGTTATACCTCCTTTTCTTTAGTGATTTATTCGTATCTGAATACTAACATAACAAATATTGAACGGGGTTTGTTGCGTTATTACATTGGAAAAGCTCGTGAGCAATTCGGCTCAGCGGGAGATTATCCCTTAATTGAAGGTGCCGAGTACCTATCCTCTTTGTAGTATTATCTTTAATTGCCTTCTTTCTCAAATTCAACTGGTTTTTTTTCGCGGGTATTAATGTTATATTCAGTCCAAACTCCTTTCAGTTTCTTTCTGTCGCAGTCAAATGAAATGCGAAATTGCCCGAAATCGCTAATGATTTTTCTGTCACGATAATCGTAAATAGAACCACTAGTTTCCCTCCACTGGCTTATCACTCTTTCTCCATTTTTGTTTGTGTATATCGACATGTCTTGCCAAATTGGATGATTATTTCCTACAATCATCATAGTCCAAATACCAATAAGTGAATATGGGATGGCTGTTATACATATAAAACCTAATGCAATTTTTCTAATTAGTTTTTTCTCAATTTGTTGAGTAATTATAAATAGATAAACAAATAGGGTGAAAATCAATAACATTAATAAGAGTGTAGCTAAGGTATCAATTGCTGAATTTAAAAACTCAAACGGTGTTCCGACAATTAATGCAATTGTCAGGAAACCTAACCCTATAAAGATGATGATTAAATTCTTTTTCATAATTCCTTTTTCCTTTGTTGTACATATTTGGAATTCCAAAAATACCTATTTTTTTTCACAAACAAATAATTGCCATAAAATTATTAAAAAGAATCACGACCCCGCATATGCGAAGTCGTGATTCTTTAAGTCCCCTTTAGGGGATTTATGGGTCATATTATTTATTCTTTTCCACCCATTCCCGTGCATTTACAAACGCTTCCACCCACGGAGTGATTTGGTCGTTTGCTTTGCGGTCGGCAGGGTAATGCGCCCATTGCCATGGGAATACCGCACGTTCAGGGTGAGGCATCATAGCCAGGTGACGACCATCGGTAGAACAAATACCGGCAACACCATAGTCCGAACCGTTTGGATTGGCAGGATAGCTGGCATATGAGTATTTAGCAATGATGTTGTATTCGCTTTCAGGCTTTGGTAAATAGAATTTTCCTTCACCGTGAGCCACCCAAACACCCAGTTTGCTGTTGGATAGTGAACCTAACATTACCGAATTGTTTTCAGGAATAGTAAGACCAACGAAGCTCGATTCGAATTTATGAGAATCGTTGTGCAACATACGTGGTTTCACGTCGTGTTCCTGATTTACCAATCCAAGTTCTATCATCAACTGACAACCGTTACAAATACCCAAACTCAGCGTATCTTGACGGCTATAGAATTTATCAAGTGCTGATTTTGCTTTTTCGTTGAAAAGGAATCCACCTGCCCAACCTTTGGCTGAACCTAGTACGTCGGAGTTGGAGAATCCACCACAGAACACAATCATGTTCACGTCTTCCAGTGTTTCGCGACCTGTTGCCAAGTCGGTCATGTGAACGTCTTTCACATCAAAACCGGCAAGGTACAAGGCATAAGCCATTTCACGGTCGCCATTGGTTCCTTTTTCGCGGATAATAGCAGCGCGTACACCACTTGGTTTACGGTCTTGCGACAAATTGAATTGTGAGAATTTACCGTTAAAGCTATCGGTAAATACAAATTCTAACGGTTGATTTTTATAGTTGTTGAAACGGGCCGAAGCGCAGATTTCACCACTTTGTTTGCGATCCAACAAGTAAGACGAGCGGAACCATATATCGCGGAATTCATTAATAGAGAACGAATAGGAAGCCGATTTCTTTTTGATTTCCATGCGACGTTCAGCAATAGGAGTAGCAATGCGGGCAAAACCTACACCGTTACCTTCAAGGATTTTCTCAACTGCTTTGCGATCTTTTACCTGAATCAATACGCCCGGATTTTCAGCAAACAGAATGTTTACCAATGATGTTTCAGCAATTCCTTCGAGGTTTACATTCAACCCACCGTTAGTATTGGCAAAACACATTTCGAGCAATGCGGTAATTAGTCCACCCTCCGAAATATCGTGACCAGCAAGAATCAAATCCTTGTTGATTAATTCCTGGATACTGTCGAAAGCAGCTTTGAAGTATTCAGCATCTTGTACAGTTGGTACTTCCTCACCCAGTTTGTTAAGGGTTTGTCCCAATACCGAACCACCTAATTTATGCGTGTCGAAAGAAAAATCAACATAATAAACAGCCGATTTAGGGTCATTTACTACTACCTGACCAACGGTTTTCTTCACGTCTGATACTTCAGCACCAGCCGAGATAATCACTGTTCCCGGTGAGAATACTTTTTCGTTACCGTATTTTTGAGTCATCGAAAGTGAATCTTTTCCGGTAGGAATATTGATGCCCAATGAGCAACAGAAATCGCTACAAGCTTCAACGGCTTTGTAAAGTCGGGCATCTTCACCCGGGTTGTTACAAGGCCACATCCAGTTGGCACTCAGTGACACGCTGTCCAATCCATCAGTTAATGGAGCCCAAATGATATTGGTCAATGCTTCGGCAACAGCCAAAACCGAACCTGCTTCAGGATTTACCATGGCAGCTAGTGGTGCGTGACCAATAGAAGTAGCGATACCCACGTTTCCGCGGTAATCAAGCGCCACTACACCAAGGTCGTTCAATGGTAATTGAATTTCACCCGCACATTGTTGGCGGGCAATTTTGCCGGTAATAGAGCGGTCTACTTTGTTTGTCAACCAGTCTTTACAAGCTACCGATTCTACTTGCAATACGTTTTGAATATATTCTTGTAATTTATCTTCACTGATTTCGATTGGAGCATATTTTTCTTCAATAGTGCTATCGGTCATGATAGTGCGTGGCGGTTTGCCAATCATATAATCCAAACGCAAGTCGATTGGCATTTTGCCATCGGCTTGTTCGAATACAAATTTCATATCGCCGGTAGTTTCACCCACCACGTACATCGGAGCGCGTTCGCGTTCGGCAATGCGGCGTACGCCATCGATAGCGTCTTCAGGAAGAACAAATCCCATACGCTCCTGGCTCTCGTTGCCCACAATTTCCTTGGCACTTAGCGTTGGGTCGCCTACAGGAAGCGCTGATAAATCAATTTTACCACCGGTAGTTTCTACCAATTCCGATAAACAGTTCAGGTGTCCGCCTGCACCGTGGTCGTGGATAGAAACGATAGGATTTTTATCGGCTTCAGCCAGCGTACGAATCACGTTCGAAACACGTTTTTGCATTTCAGGATTGGCACGTTGTACTGCATTTAGCTCAATGGCATTGTCGTATTCACCTGTTTGAACAGATGATACTGCGGCACCACCCATACCAATACGGTAGTTGTCACCACCCATTACCACTACTTTTTCGCCAACGCCAACATCACCTTTTAGCGCGTCGCGCATGGTTCCGAAACCAACACCACCGGCCAACATAATTACTTTGTCGTAACCGAATTTTTTGTCGTTTTCTTCGTGCTCAAAAGTTAGCAATGAACCACAAATAAGTGGTTGACCGAATTTATTTCCGAAGTCCGAAGCTCCGTTCGAAGCTTTGATAAGGATTTGTTCCGGTGTTTGGTACAACCATTTACGTGGGTTAATAGCATTCTCCCAACTGCGTGAATTGTCGTTACGAGCGTACGAAGTCATATAAACCGCTGTTCCGGCAATTGGCAAACTGGCTTTTCCTCCACCGAGACGGTCGCGAATTTCACCACCTGCTCCGGTAGCTGCACCATTGAAAGGCTCAACAGTTGTTGGGAAGTTATGTGTTTCGGCTTTCAATGAAATAACCGATTCAATTTCTTTCGTTTGGAAATAATCCGGTTTGTCGCCACTGGCAGGAGCAAACTGTTCGATTTTCGGGCCGGCGTTGAAAGCCACATTGTCTTTGTAAGCCGAAACCAGTTTATTTGGATTTTCTTCAGACGTTTTGCGAATCATTTTGAACAAAGTCAGTTCTTTTTCTTCGCCATCGATAACAAATTGTCCGTTGAAAATTTTGTGACGGCAGTGTTCCGAGTTTACTTGTGAGAATCCGAAAACCTCACTATCGGTAAGTTTACGACCCACTTTTTCTCTGATACCGTTCAGGTAATCAATTTCGTCCGGACTTAATGCCAAACCTTCCTGAGCACTGTAAGCAGCAATATCGTCAATCTCCAAAATAGCTTCCGGTTGTTTATTTACCGTGAATACTTCCTGATTAACGCCGGTGTAAATGCGTTGAAGCATCGGGTCATACTCCAAGCCACCTTTGGCTGAAGGAGTAGAAGGCATTGCTGTAAACTCTTCAATACGAATAATGCCGCTAATTCCCATGTTTTGGGTAATTTCAACGGCATTAGTGCTCCATGGAGTAATCATTTCGCGGCGCGGACCCACATAGTTTCCGTCTACAGTTTCCTGATTGAGAAGGGCAGCTTCACCAAAAAGCCATTCTAACTTTCTGACATCATCGGCGGCAAGTGGTTGCGCCGTTTGTACAGCGTAAAGATGTTGAGCGGGAGTTCGGAAAAATTGAATCATAATGTATTTTGAAGTTATAGAAGTTTTATGTTGAGTGGAAGTTGCAGATTTAGAAGTGTTTATGTCAATGCTAAATCCTCCTTCAATTTGAACGCAAAGATAGTCTTTTTTAGCGGTTTTTGAAATACATAAATAACTAAATGTATTGCTATTGCGGAAATATAACTCTTGAAGAAAGACACTGAATTTGAGCTCAAAGATTGAAAATAAATGCCTTTGAAAATACAAAGAATAGCTTCTTAGCAGCAATATTTAAATTGGGTGGTTAATAAACAATCCGTGCTTACACATTGTTATGTGGTCTGAAAATTTAAATTTAATAGCATTAGAATGAAAGTCCTTGAAAATAGAATAAGCAAAGAAATTTTAAAAGAAAATCTTCATAATGAGTCGTTTAAACGACAAACAATTTCATTTTACATGTATTTTGAAATAAATAATCCCACCGAATTTCGTAATCAACTTTACGAACAATGGTTTGCACTGAACTGTTTTGGACGAATTTATGTGGCGCAAGAAGGCATTAATGCTCAAATGAGTGTGCCCGAAGATAATATGGAGGAGTTTTTAAAACAACTGTACGCTATTCCACAACTTACCAATGTGCCTATTAAACAAGCTATTGAAGATGATGGAAAATCATTCTACAAACTGACCATTAAAGTGCGTCCGAAAATTGTGGCCGATGGACTTGAAAACAATACCTACGATTTATTAAAAGTGGGCAAACATCTTACTGCGCTCGAATTTCATAATGCCATCGATGAGCCGGGAACTATTGTTGTGGATATGCGCAATCATTACGAAAGTGAGATAGGACATTTTAAAAATGCTTTTTGTCCGGATGTGGATACCTTTCGCGAAGAAATTCAGTTGGTACTCGAAAAATATAAGGATGAGAAGGACAAACAGTTTTTGCTCTACTGCACCGGTGGTATTCGTTGCGAAAAAGCAAGTTCATTCCTTATTAACAACGGTTTTGAGAATGTATCTCAACTCTACGGAGGCATTATTGAATATGCACAACAAATAAAACAATTGGGTATTGAGCCCAAATTTTACGGTAAGAACTTCGTATTTGATGAGCGATTGGGCGAAACAATTGACGGACAAGTGATTTCTCATTGTCATCAATGTGGTAAACCAGCTGATACGCATACCAACTGTGCCAATAATGATTGCCATTTGCTTTTCATTCAGTGCGATGACTGCAAAACAAAATATGAAGGTTGCTGTTGCGACGATTGTAAATCGGTTATTCAACTTCCACTCGAAGAACGTAAGAAATTACGCGTTCAGCATCATCAAAAATATGCTGATAGCAAGATTTTTAAAAGCAGATTGCGTCCAAAATTAAGTTCGGACTTAAATAAAACCTCTTGCA
>Ga0209124_10000304_pt1 | contig 30898 bp, 20 predicted proteins | sample BarGraIncu01122A_FD_184502 | JGI IMG/M metagenome (GOLD analysis project Ga0209124, IMG submission 184502) | Arctic peat soil microbial communities from Barrow, Alaska - Barrow Graham LP Incubations 011-22A (SPAdes) (version 2) | ecosystem: Environmental > Terrestrial > Soil > Wetlands > Peat...
AGAACACACGTGACTGACCTAACAAAAGTACCAGTACTACAGAACTTAAGCCGGCAATTGCACCAATTTTAATGATTGGACGCAACCATGTCAAACTTGGACCTGCACTATTAATAGCCAATGCTATCGGAGCTTCAACATTCAAATATTTATAATTTAAAATACCTGTCAATACTAAACTCACGGCAATATACAAAACAGTACAAATAAGTAACGAGAAAAGAATTCCTCTGGGCACGTCGCGTTTTGGATTTATTGCTTCCTGCGAAGTAGTTGACACTGCATCAAATCCCACATAGGCGAAAAAAACCACAGCAGCACCACTTAGGACACCAGACCAACCAAACTGTCCAAAAGTTCCTGTATTAGCAGGCACAAAAGGCGTCCAGTTCGCTACGTTGATATGCGAAATCCCAAAACCAATAAAAAGCAAAATAACAGTAACCTTCACCAAAACAATAATATTATTGAATTTAGCCGATTCTTTAATACCAATTACTAATAATGTAGTCATTAAAGCTACGATAAAAACTGCAGGGAAATTGATATAAGCTCCTGATGCATGCCAGCCAGTATGATCAAAAATAAAAGGACTCTGACACATCGATGGCGGAATGGCAATTCCAAAATCGGCCAAAAAGCTAGTGACATATCCAGCCCAACCAACTGCTACCGTGGCCGATCCGAAAAGATATTCCAATATCAAATCCCAACCAATAATCCATGCTACAAATTCACCCATAGTGGCATAACCGTAAGTATACGCACTACCCGAAACCGGAATCATAGATGCAAATTCGGCGTAACAAAGTCCTGCCAACAAACAACCGAATGCTGAAATGACAAATGATAATGCCACAGCAGGTCCGGCATGCAAGGCAGCTGCAGTCCCTGTCAAAACAAAAATACCGGCACCAATTACACAGCCTACTCCTAACAACGTAAGATTCAGTGCACTTAAATGTCTTTTTAAACCATTGTGGTTACTATCTGCCTGCTCTTCAAGCTCCGCGAGCGTTTTTCTAATAAATAAGTTTTTATACATAAATAAAATAGAGTGTAGTTGCAAAAAAACGATTCACATTGATAGTAATAATTGCCTTTTGCTTTATAAGTGACATATATTGACGCAAATTTAGGCATTTTTATTCAATTTTCAACTATACAATCAACTTATCTGCTCAGAAATTCTGTAACCATTTCAAAATAAAAAAGGTCATTCAGTGATACTGAATGACCTTTTTTTAGGTATGAGTTATTGAACAATAATTACATTGCGTCAATTTCTTTTTTGATAGCTTCGAAATCAGCATCCATTTTCAATCTGTAATATAAGTTTTTGAGTGTTTTCTTGTACTCAACTTCTTTCGGATTCAATTCTGCAGCTTTTTTGAAGAAAGGCACAGATTGTTTAAACACGTCTTCAATTTTCTTCACTTCAGCATTGTAAGTCTTCACATCCTTTATTGTATTTGCAACTTCAGACATTTTCACTGCTTTATTGTAATAAAGACGACCTTTACCTGCATAAGCTTCAGCTAAGGTTGGATCTAATTCAATAGCTTTATCAAAAGCAGCAATTGCAGCATCTGTATTTCCTAATGATTCATCCAAATTACCTTTCACAAAGCGATATTGTGCCATTTTAGGTTCACGCTCGATAGCAGTATTCAAATACACCAAAGCATCGGCAGTTTTACCACTATAAATCAATTGATTAATCAGATTTTGTAAAAACCAAGCTTCCGAAGGGAATTTTTCAAATCCTTCTTTAAGTGCTTTTACATACTTCACAGTATCTTTCATAGCATAATATTGCTCGTATAAAAGTTGATAAACAGTCAATGTTTCATAATTATCACCTTTCAAACTTTCCAATAATGCGATAGCTTTGTCATCTTTTTTCGCATTTTTAGCAGCAATAGCAGCATAATATTTAATCATTTTGTATGACGAATCTGACATTGAAATTTCATTATTCATCAATGGCAATTTTGGAATATCAAGATAAGTTTCAAAAACTTTCAAAGCTCCTTCATAATTTTTCTTATCGTAAAGAGATGCTCCGTAAGAAATTAAATTTTGAGGTACTTTGTAGTAATCTTTCAGACTTGCTTTGATATCTTTTGCATATTTAGGTTTTACTTTACCTTTTGCATCTGGCAATTGGTCTAATTTATTTGCTTCCAAATAATAAGCATAAGACTCTAAAATAGCTTTTCCTTTAACGTCAGCGTCAAATGGTTGCGCCAATAAAGCTTTTTGGTACAAAGCATCATTTTCTTTGTTTCCAATTAACCCAGCAACATACCATGTTTCAGCTTGATTTTTAGTAGTTGAATCTTGTAACGCAAGTTTAATTGCTTCGCGTGCACCGGCAAAATCCGGGCTTTCCATTAAAGCTTTATTTTTCGCTTTAGAAACATTGGCTTTCTGCGCAAAAGTAAATGTAAAGCTTATCACCAAAATTAGGGATAAAATAAGTTTTTTCATGATGAGTAATATTAATGTTAGTAGTTTTTATTTAATGAGTGAACAAGCATCATCTTGCCCGTTCACTCTTTTTGATTTATTCTTCTGTAGTATCTTCCAAATCGGCAACAGGACTTTCAGTTGCTTCGTCACCTGCTTCAGGAACAATACCATCCGCTGTTTCTTCTACAACTTCTTCATCAGCCACCTCCGACAGAACCTTACAAACTGAGGCTATCTCATCGTTACGTTTCTCTAAATTAATCAATCGAACACCCTGAGTAGCACGTCCCATTATTCTAAAGTCGGCAACTTTTATACGAATGGTAATACCCGATTTATTGATAATCATCAAGTCGTTTTCATCCGTAACACTCTTGATAGTTACCAACTTACCTGTTTTGTCGGTAATGTTCATGGTTTTTACACCTTTTCCACCACGATTGGTAACACGATATACTGCCACCGGCTCTCCGTTTTCAAGAACTAAATCGCCATTTTCGTCAACCTCATCAAGTAAAGTACGCTTGCCATAACCTTGCTGAGAAACAACCATTATACTTTCTTTCTCAGTCTTATTAACACAAATCATGCCAACCACTTCATCTTCGCCATCCTCATCGAGCGTCATTCCACGTACACCGGTAGCTGTACGACCCATTTCACGCACTTTCGATTCATGGAAACGAATTGCACGACCGTTACGGTTAGCCATCAACACCTCTGAATTACCATCGGTTAAACGAACCTGAATAACCTGATCGTCTTCACGAATAGTAATGGCATTTACACCATTTTGACGTGGACGAGAGTAAGCCTCCAACGATGTTTTTTTGATAACACCATTCTTGGTGCCAAAAATAAGATAATGTGAGTTGATGTATTCTGCATCTGTAAGACCTTTCACTCGAATAAATGCATTTACTTTGTCCGAACCATCAATGTTCAACATATTTTGAATGGCACGTCCTTTTGAGTTTTTACTTCCTTCAGGAATATCGTACACTTTCAACCAATAACATTTTCCTTTCTGTGTAAAGAACAACATGGTATTGTGCATCGAAGCCGGATAGATGTATTCGATAAAGTCTTCATCACGCGAATCGCTACCTTTTGATCCCACTCCACCACGATTTTGTGATCTGAATTCGGTCAATGCAGTACGTTTGATATATCCCAAATGCGAAATGGTTATAATCATTTCATCATCTGCATAAAAATCCTCAGGATTAAATTCTTCGGAAGAATAAACTATTTGTGTACGACGAACGTCACCGTATTTAGCTTTTACTTCTAACAATTCGTCTTTAATAATTTGCATACGTAATTCCACATTGGCAAGAATTTCTTTCAAACGTGCAATCAGAGCCATTACTTCTTCGTATTCAGCACGCAATTTATCTTGCTCCATGCCGGTCAATTGACGCAAACGCATTTCAACTACCGCACGCGATTGAATATCTGACAAACCAAAACGTTCCATCAAACCATTACGGGCTTCTTCAGGAGTTTTAGAATTACGTATAATTCTGATGGCTTCATCCAGATTATCAAGAATAATCATGAAACCTTCCAATAAGTGGGCACGTTTTTCAGCCTCACCCAATTCGAATTGAGTACGGCGAATAACAACTTCATGACGGTGCTCAACAAAGTAATGAATCAAATCCTTCACATTCAACATGCGTGGACGACCCTTTACCAATGCAATATTATTTACACTGAATGACGTTTGTAAAGCTGTGTATTTGAATAATTTATTTAACACTACACTTGAGTTGGCATCACGTTTAATATCAACTACGATACGCATACCTTCACGGTCAGACTCATCATTGATATGTGCAATACCTTCAATTTTTTTATCAACTACCAAAGCAACAACCGCTTTAATCAGTTCAACTTTATTTACCTGATATGGTATTTCGTTGATAATAATTTTTTCACGTCCCGAAGCATCAGTTTCAATCTCCACTTTCGAACGAACAACAATACGACCACGTCCGGTTTCCAGGGCATCTTTTACACCTGAATAACCGTAAATAATACCACCGGTTGGGAAATCCGGTGCTTTTATATATTTGATAATTTCAGAAATTTCAATCTCCGGATTCTCAATATAGGCAATAGTTCCATCCACAACTTCGGTTAAGTTATGTGGTGCCATATTGGTAGCCATACCTACAGCAATACCTGATGAACCATTAATCAACAAGTTAGGAATACGTGTTGGAAGAACCACCGGTTCTTTTAGCGTATCATCAAAGTTTAATTGGAAATCAACAGTGTCTTTGTTGATATCAATCAACATATCCTCCGATAGCTTGCGCAAACGTGCTTCGGTATAACGCATTGCTGCAGGGCTATCACCGTCGACAGAACCAAAGTTTCCTTGTCCGTCAACTAAAGGATAACGCATAGACCAATGTTGCGCCATACGCACCAGGGTACCGTAAATGGACGAATCACCATGTGGGTGATACTTACCCATTACTTCCCCGACAATTCTGGCAGATTTTTTATAGGGTTTATCGGAATTATTACCCAATTCGTTCATTCCAAATAACACCCTGCGGTGTACAGGCTTAAAACCATCACGCACATCGGGCAATGCACGCGAAACTATCACCGACATTGAATAATCGATGTACGAAGATTTCATCTCTTCGTCAATGTTTACCTTAATAATTCTGTCTTGATCAATCATCTATAATTAATTTTGTTACTATCTAAAAAATCGCACTAAAGTACTGCTTTTTGTTGGATTAGGCAAGTGTTTTTACAAAAAATATGATTCGATAAATGTGTTATATTTAAGAAATTTCATCAAGTAAAAACACCGTATTTCGAAACTGAAAATTACTCTAACATTCCCCCTGCCACAAAACAGTCAGCAAACGCATCTGTTCGCTCAGGTTCCGACTCAAAAATACCAAATACCGATGAACCCGAACCTGACATGGAAGCATAAACTGCACCCATATCATACAATTTGGATTTGATATTTTCGATAGCCGGATGATTTGCAAAAACAGATTTTTCGAAATCATTTTTCATACATATTTTCCATTCAGAAAGTGGTTTTTGTATAATTTCCAGCAATGATACCTCCGGTTTTTGCGGAACAACGAGCGAATAGGCTTCGGGGGTGGAAACATGAATATCCGGTTTTATCAGCACCAAAAAATAACCGCGCAACGAAAATTTAATAGGCGTAAAAACATTACCGATACCTGTTGCAAAAACCGGTTTATTTTTGATAAAAACAGGACAATCAGCACCTAACTTAGCCGCCAGACTCTCTAATTTACGTTTGGTTATTTTTAGTTCGAATAATTCATTCAATCCTTTGAGCATAAATGCAGCATCGGCCGATCCCCCACCCAATCCGGCACCAAAAGGTATTTGTTTACAAAGCGAAATATCAATAGCAGGAAACTGATATTGAGAACGAAGCAACCGGTAAGCTTTTACGATAAGATTCTCTTCCGGGTCACCCGAAAGCGGAATGCCTGAAGCTGAAAAACTATAATCGGTGCATGTTTCGGAAGGTTCAATTTCCAACACATCGCTTATACCAATGGGATAGAAAACAGTTTCAATATTATGATAACCATCGGGGCGACGCTCTACAACATTGAGCCCAAGGTTTATTTTTGCATTAGGAAAAAGAAGCATTTGCTTGATGAGTTTAGGAGTCCGGAGTACCTGCTCCAAACTCAGTTAGGTAGTTAACCGGTTAGAGTATTTTTCCAAACACAGTCATATTTAAATTCAACTCAAAGATAATCATTTTCAGTATTAAGACAAAACACATACAAGCATTTTAATAAAATCCGAAGATTAATTGTGGATAAACTGTTGAAAAATTTAATATGATAGTATCGAAAATCTTTTGTACTTTTGAATCCCGCAATTATAAATCATTAACTGTGAATTATTAACTAATTTTGAAATGGCTGAAAAACGCAATTATACAAAAAAAACTACCGGACCTACTCCTATCCCGGCCAACGAATTTGGCAAATTACCACCTCAGGCTCCCGAACTTGAAGAAGCCGTATTGGGTGCCATCATGATTGAAAAAGATGCCTACTCGCTCATCTCGGAAATACTAAAACCCGAGAGTTTTTACAAAGTTGCGCATCAAAAAATATTTGAAGCCATCATGACTCTGGCAATGCATCAGCAACCTATTGACATGCACACTGTTACTGATCAATTGCGCAAAAGCGGAACTATTGATGATATTGGTGGCCCATATTACATCACATTACTTACCGCCAAGGTTTCGTCGGCTGCCCACCTGGAATACCACGCCCGCATCATTATGCAGAAATTCCTGGCTCGTGAACTGATACGCATCTCGAGCGAGATTCAAACCAAAGCATTTGATGACAAATCGGACGTGGAAGATTTAATGCAGGAAGCCGAGGGAATGCTTTTTGAGGTTACGCAACGCAACACCAAAAAAGATGTAACTCAGATTAGTCCGGTTATTGACGAAGCCTTAAAACGAATGCAAGAGGCCGCAGGCAAACAAGGATCGAGTGGTGTGGCAACCGGCTTTCATAGTTTAGATAAAATTACTTCCGGATGGCAAAAATCCGATTTAATTATTATTGCCGCCCGTCCCGCGATGGGGAAAACAGCTTTTGTTCTTTCGATGGCTAAAAACATGGGAGTTGACTACAACCAACCTGTAGCCGTATTCTCACTGGAGATGTCCAACGTTCAGCTAGTCAATCGTTTGATTATGAACGTTTGCGAGTTGGAAGGTGAAAAAGTAAAAAATGGACAATTAGATCAAGCCGAATGGGCTAAACTGGACATAGACATTAAAAATTTAATTGACGCACCGATATATGTGGATGATACTCCCAGCTTATCCGTTTTCGAGCTACGAAGTAAAGCACGCCGACTGGTAAAAGAGCACAAAGTTCAAATTATCATCATTGACTACTTGCAACTTATGAATGCAAATGGGATGGGATTTGGAAGTCGTGAGCAAGAGGTAAGTATTATTTCCCGTTCGCTCAAAGGGCTGGCCAAAGAGCTGGATATTCCAATCATTGCCCTTTCGCAGCTGAATCGTGGTGTGGAAGGTCGTTCAGGATTGGAAGGTAAGCGTCCGCAGCTTTCGGATTTACGTGAGTCAGGTGCTATTGAGCAGGATGCCGATATGGTATGCTTTATTCACCGCCCGGAATATTATCATTTAACCGAGGACGCACAAGGAAATTCATTGCTTGGAATAGCTGAAATTATCATTGCAAAACACCGTAATGGTGCAACAGGCGACGTTCAATTGAAGTTTAAGGGCGCCTATGCTAAGTTTATGAACAAGGATGACAAAGATAAAGATGACAATGAATTTGGCGGATATCAGGTTATTTCTTCTAAAATGAATGATGGTGGAGCAGGTTTCTATGGCGAAACAGCGGCACTACCTACCACCGGGAATCCATTTCTGGGTGGTAGAAACAGCAGCGACGTACCTTTTTAAAATACTGCTAAGCAGCACATACATATTAAAAGAAAATGTTGATAGAATTAAGTTTCTATCCGCATTTTTTTTAATAAAACATATCTATCACTTCGCAACTTGTTCAAATTGTTTAGGATCGTGCTTATATTCAAAAACAAATGCAAACACAATCGTTACTAACAAAGAATATCCAGCAAAAATAAACCATGAATTTGGCCAGCCAGTCAAATCAACAATCCAACCTGCAACATAAGAACCTATAAAAGCACCAAAGCCATTAGTCATAATCATAAATACACCCTGAGCACTTGAACGAATAGATGAATCAGTTTCGTTTTCTACAAAAAGAGAACCGGATATATTAAAGAAATCGAACGCTACACCATAAACTACCATTGAAAGTATCAACAGCCAAACCCCTCCACCGGGGTTACCCGATCCAAGTAAGGCAAAACGCAAAACCCAAGCAAACATACTAATTAGCATCACCTTTTTAATACCAAACCGACGAAGGAAAAAGGGAATTAGTAGAATACATAAAGTTTCTGAAATTTGAGAAAGAGAAATTAATATATTAGCATGCTCAACACCAAATGTACCTTTGTAAATAGGATTTTTTCCAAAAAAGTTGGTTAGATAATCATTTGCAAAAGCGTTTGTAATTTGAAGTGACATCCCCAGCATCATCGAGAAGACAAAGAAAATTGCCATCTTTTTCTGCTTAAAAAGAGTAAACGCACGCAACCCTAAATGATCAACCCATGATTTCTTTGCATTATTAGTGATAATATCGCAATTTGGAAGTGTAAATGAATAGATGCTTAGAACAAATCCTAATCCCGCTGACAAATACAATTGATACGACGAGTTAGCAAAACCTAACAAATCCACTAATATCATAGAACAGATAAAACCAACTGTTCCCCATACTCGAATTGGAGGAAAGTCTTTTACTGTATTATATCCACATTTAGATAGTGCATTGTATGCCACTGAATTCGACAAAGCAATTGTCGGCATATAAAACATAACACTACAAAGAATCAACGAATAAAGTGTATTGTAATCGCGATATGGAGCAGCTATAACCAGAAAGACCGCCGCTAGAAAATGACAAATTCCTAATAGCTTTTGAGCAGGAATCCAACGATCGGCAATAATACCCATTACACCAGGCATAAACAAAGATGCAATTCCCATTGTAGCAAAGAAACTACCAATCTGAAAGCCTTCAAATCTCAGACCTCCACCAAGATACGCACCCAACGATATCAACCATGCTCCCCAAATGGCAAATTGAAGAAAATTCATTACTACAAGACGATACTTTAACGACATGATTTCCTATTTGTATTATATTTATTATTCACTTATTTTGAATCTTAAATTTATTTTTTCCGTTCAATGGCATCTCTAATGCTCACTGCCAATTCATATTTTTCTTCAGCTACTGCCGTTCTGAGCAATTCTTCCAAAACATCTAAAGGTAGAGCATTCAAATCTTCGGACGATATATTGTCGATATCAACCTGCGCACTTTCTTTCTTTTCCTCCACTTCAGGAAGTTCTACTTCGGTACCTACTATTTCCAGTATTTCGGACTTGATATAAATCGGACATTCTGAACGTACTGCCAACGCCACAGCATCCGAAGTGCGCGCATCAACGATGATTGTTTTATCCTCTCTCTGAATATGTAACTCGGAGTAAAAAACATCATTCACCATGTCATAAATTACCACTTTGAATAACTCAGCATCAAAAACACCCAACAAATTTTTAATCAAATCATGCGTCAACGGCCGAGGCGATTTTTTATTATTCATCTTTAGCGCAATAGACTGAGCTTCAGGCTCACCAATCATCACCGAGAACCTCCGATTTCCCTCCTCTTCGCTCAACACAAGTCCATAGGTTCCAACCACAGTTTGATTGTAGACTAAAGCCGTAATCTTTAACTTTACTTCCGATTCCATAGTTAATATATCAATTTATAAATATTCATCATGCGCTATCTGACCCCGTTTTTTTAAAGACAACAAATATACTGATATTTTTAAAAGTAAAAATCATATTTAAATAAAACTTACCGCCGGTATGTAAAAAAATGCCTGGAAAACGGGCAAATACGTTTGTTGAAGATATAATAAATTAATCTCAGTTCCAACCTTAGATTGACCAACTTAGTACAGCAAACTATAGCACGAAAAAGAAAAATAGTTGTACTTTTGTCAGCCGTATAAAAATGAAAAGAAAAATAAAAAAAATAGTTCAACGACCATGGGAGTTACTAACTTCAACTCCAGCTACTTGGGACAAAATTGCATCTATAAAGATTTCAAAAAATGAAGTCCGAAATCGTTTTGTATTTCCATGGATAATAGTTTGCGTGATGGTGACTTTTGTATTTAAGAGTTTGTATTCACCGAATAAATCAATCGAAACCGGTTTTATAAACTCAATTATCAGCACCGTAACACTTTTTGGAGCCTATTTTCTTTCCAAAGCCGTATGTTTTTGGTATCTTCGTAAACATTATCAGGAAAAATACTCAGTTGTTATCGTTGAAATAATTGTAGGTTACTCATTTACAACTACTTTTATAATTGAAATAATTACTACTATTTTGCCTAGTTTGTTTTATCTTCAGATTTTAAATATTTACACAGCTTATTTAATCTGGGAAGCATGTAGGGCTATTTTACAATTAAACGAAGAAGAAAGAGGAAACATTGTATTGGTTTTCACATCGGTAATCATTCTTTCCCCAGTGATTATTGACAAAATAATCCACCTAATGCTTCCAAATGCCTAAATAAGTCGAAAAAAATCTCTTTACACAATGTTCAAAAAGTCAAACATAGTTATAAAAAATAAGCGTGCCACTTTCGACTACGAAATTATCGACCGATTTGTGGCTGGAATTCAGCTTTATGGCACTGAAATAAAATCGATTCGCGACGGGAAAGCCGGACTGAGTGATACGTATTGCCTGTTTATTAATGGGGAGTTATGGGTAAAAAATATGCACATCGCTACCTACTTTTTTGGAACTTACAATAACCACGATGTGCGCAGAGACAGAAAACTGTTGCTCAACAAACGCGAACTCAATAAACTAAGCCGCGCCACAAAAGAAACGGGTAACACCATCGTTCCCACAAAGCTTTTTATAACAGAAAAAGGTCTGGCCAAACTGGAAATAGGAGTTGCCAAAGGAAAGAAAAACTACGACAAACGTCAGTCGCTCAAAGAGAAAGAAGACAAAAGAGATATTGACAGAGAAATGAAGAAGTAGACAGCATCAGTTTTTTCAATTGCTGCCTCCTACTTCTTATCCGTTTTCTTATCGGGTTTCTTTGTATACAAAAACCGTTTGATTTTTTGTGATGCCGTCTTTTCGAATGGTTTGTCGATAATATCTACACGTTTAATCTGAGAAACACGATTCAATTTAGCGTTCACTTCCTTCGTAAAATTTTGCTTCCAAATCAGATGCTTCTCTTTTTTATCTTCATAGACTGACTTTAAATACTCAATGCTTTTTTCGAGATGATCTAAATCTAAGAGCACTTTCGCCACCAAAAAACCATCCTCTTCGATCACTAGCGACTCTACCACAAACTGTTGATTATTGATAACCGTCTCAATATCTTCAGGATATATATTTTCACCACTCGCCCCTACAATCGTATTCTTCATACGTCCTTTTACATACAGTCGTTTATGAGAATCGAAACGACCATAATCACCGGTTTTAAACCAACCATCTATGGTCAATACTTCGTTTGTTGCCTCAGCATTTTTATAATAACCCTGCATTACGTTTGGCCCTTTTGCCCAAATCTCCCCCACTCCTTTTTTGTCAGGATTATTTAATTTTAAATGAACACCCTGCACAGCAAAACCCGTAGACTGCAATTTGGTTTGATGCGTTCCTGCTCCGGCAAGAAGTGGTGCTGTTTCGGTCAATCCATAACCAATGGCGTAGGGAAAACGAGCTTCCTTAAGAAACCGTTCGACACGCGAATCGAGTTTCGCTCCACCAATACCGAAGAACTTTAAACGTCCACCAAAAGTCTGGAAAAGTTTTTTACCCGCAATGCGGTGAATGATAATACGGAAAAACGGCGTTTTATAAATCACCCGTTTAAATCTATTTTTGGCAAACTTGCTTTGAATCTGAGATTTATACAATTTTTCCATGATAAGAGGTACCGAAAGCATCATGGTAGGTCTTATTTTGGCAAGAGCTGGCATAAGAGCCGTCGCAGTAGGTGGTTTTTCAAGGTAATAAATTGATGCACCATATATTATAGGATAGATCATACCAATAGTATTTTCGTAGGTATGCGACAGGGGCAGCAACGACAAAAATACATCAGAACTATCAATAGGTTCAAAAGTATAGGATTGCATGGCCGTAAAAGCCAAACTAAGGTGCGACAGCATCACACCCTTCGAACGACCGGTGGTGCCCGATGTGTAAATAATAGCTGCCGTATCGTCTTCCTGAATTTTAATTATGGGGAGCTTTGCATCTAGCGAAAAGCCACGATTGTCACCTACGCAAGAAAAACTATCAAGCAATATAGTAGCTTCTAACTGAGGCAATTTCAATCCATCTACTCTGGACAACAATTTTTCGCTAATAAACATTGCCTTTGATTCGGAATGAATCAATACATTTTCTATTTCTTCGCGCGTAAAATCAGGCAAAATGGGAACAATAATCAATCCATTAGCCACAACCGAAAAATAAGCAATCACCCAATTGGGCATATTATGACTGAGCAATGCCACTTTGTCGCCCTTGCTCAGACCAAGAGAAAACAACATGGCCGAAATCTCTTCCATCTTCTCACCCAACTCACCGTAAGTCATAGGTTTACCATCGACAAAAGACACAGCAGGAAATTTCGAGAATTTAGTAACCGAGAAATTTATTATCGTCTGAAGAGTAAGTGGCTTTGGTTCAATCTTTTTATGCATAAGTGCTTTTTCAAAAACTCATTTCAACAAGAAACGAAGTGTAAAAGTAAGATTAAATCCGTCAAGTTAGGGACAACGGGGAGTTAATTTTGTGAGCAACAATTTCAATCAACCTATATAGTTAGAACAATATCGAAGCATAGAGTTGAAAGATGCAAAAAGGCGAGAATTGCAACAATTTAGGGGCAAGATACGCAACTTCACTTGACAAATCCAACGACAAAGAGTTTCAATTATCGACTCTTCCCATCACATTGCAATTAACACTCAATCAATTTCGATCCTATTTCTCGTATACAGCAAGAGCAAAGTCAATACTTTCCAAAGTATTCCGTACATTTTAACTCAATAGAGTATAGATAAATCGAAAATCGATTTCAACCTCAGATCTACTGTAAACATTTAACGACCACCCATCAAGACCTTATACAGAGATGGCGCTAGCCGAAGCAGCACCATTCCAAACCCAAGCGGCATGACAACCGATCCGATTGGGGCGGCAGAAAAAGGCGACTGGAAATTCATACAAGACCGGCATTTTCTGCATCACTCGCCCCAAGAATGTTAATACAGGTTCATGTGCCGCGTATATGCAAAACGAAAATAGATAGCGAATTAGAAGATCAAATCTTACAACTCACTATACTCGGGTATTGCTACTGGGATCCACTCAGAACCAAATACAAGCGATTACATAAGTCAATACTTTTGTAGCGCACTACCAGTAATTACTCGATCCACAGACGTCCAAAACCGAGAAATCACATAAGCCAGAAAATAGCTAATCAGAGCAATCGCCAAAAATATCAGGATCGGAGAATCCGTGATCAAAATCATCCATTTCGATAGATATCGTGGGTCAATGAAAAAGTCATGAATCAACCACATTCCCATCGAGTACTCTCCGAGCAACACAAAGAATCGAATCCTCCAAAGAGATGCGAACCCGCACAAGGCTGCAACAATTAGTATCGTTGCTATGTTAAACCCCCAAACAATACGCACAGCAAACGCCAAAGCTAAAACCACGCCAAACAGCAGAACCTGCGAAGAACGCTTTACGAATACGCTCAACACCCTGTTGTAAATTTGATGCTTCGCGAAGAAAATCCCACAATAAAACGCAGGAAAATAGTAAAAAGCATAATGTATACTTGAACGAAAATAACCATCGGGAGCATATTTTGACAACAGCGGAAAGATGACCACTACAACGAGTAGGATCAGTAACTGCGCATATTTCGTGACGCTCACAAGCATGAAACTCACTGGTACGAGCAATAAAAATATGATGTAGGTTTGAAGAAACCACCACGTTCCATTAATAGAACTTGACAGGCACAAAGCATTGGCCACAAATTCAAATAAACCGACATTCAAGAGTCCGAGCAACAGTAGTCCTATGATTGGAAAAGCTGAAATTTTCCAGAATTCGAAATAGATCGCTTTTACTTTTTTTAACAGTAACCCAAATAGATTTGATTTCCCTTGAAGAGAAACAAAAGTCCCATATCCAGCAACGAACATAAACATCACGACACACATCTTACCACTAACTCCAATAAATCTATAGAGCTGTTTATTTTCGCCATAGTCAAGCGCTAATGTTAGTGGCCTTGAGAATGCAAATAAATGATGAGCAATCATTAACAAAATCGCAAGACCTTTAATTGCTAGGCTTGATTCCTTGTCAAATCCGCATGAACTCGACACCCATTTTTCCCATCTCATTTTTCCCATCTCATTTTTCACCTCATAAAATATTAAAAAGACTAAATCCAAACGTATTACGTTGCTTGATTACATCTAACCAACGCAATCTATCAGGTACGTCACATTAGCTCACGTACCCCGCCGCCCCAATTCTTCTTTCAAGATCTCCACCATTCTTTTCTCGAAATGCTCCACGGTATACTTCTGCTCCACGTTGTTTATCAAGTCAAAGATACAATTTTTTGAAAGCAAATCACAACTATTATATTCTTTTAATCTTTTTTATATATGTTGTTTATCAAGTCAAAGATACATTTTTTTGAAAGCAAATCACAACTATTAAATAATATGATTGCTATACCTAATATCAAAGTTTTCATTGCCGATTCCTCCTTTACAAAATATTGCTACTTCAATCTACTCTCTTTTTCATACCAAAAGTCACAGAGCTTATCCCCGTTTGCTAATGTTTTGGTTCTTGTAAGCTTTGCCCCCATATATTTTGCCATTATATAATCTACTTTGCACATGTATTTTACTATGTTCGGACAGCCTTCCTGTTTTGCTAGCTTACATACTCCGCACTCATAATAGTTAATCCCGAATTCGGAGAGTCTATCTCCCCTAACAAAGTCACAAACCCAGTCTGCTTTGTAGATTCTTTTTTGTGAATCCAACGCAATCTGATTTCTCAATTTCATACTCTTTTCCGAAAAAACTTTCAATGATTTACTAAATAGTTTTAAAACAGTACTGTTCTCCATCGATGATTCAATCATTCTACCCAAATCTTTGTCTGACATCTTACCCTTAGATGATTTGTATATTGCAATAAAAAGGGCAGACCAAATAATTATAATTGTCATTGAATTACTCATTCCTCCAATAGAAGGCGTTCTTTGAATAATATTTCGGTAGTACAATTTGCTTTCTTTTTTCAGTTTGTGTAAATCTAGCACCATGTTCATATTTTTCAATTGTTTTAAACACCCACGAATAAACAATTGCCATACTGCTTCCGCATAAATATCATATTTCATTTTATTAATCCTCCCATTTTTTTCTATAATTTTCATAACAGTTTTCTTCTCTGTTATTGCTTTTATCAATATAAAAACGCCCTACGGAACTAGCCGATGCATATCTCTTGGAGTTGTTTATCAAGTCAAAGATACAATTTTTTGAATTGAAAATCAACGTAGTCAAAGCAAATCACAACAGACTTACTTATAAATCAAAAATATACACGGACGCTTACTCAAATCGGGTAATTGAGTTTTCCACTCTTTCACCGTCTTCGTTTTAATGAATTCGGTTTCCAAGGTGATATCCACCGCGATGCAAAGACGGGTATTGGGTTGGCAAACCTGTAGAATTTCCTCCAATATTTTCATGTTACGGTAAGGAGTTTCAATAAAAATCTGCGATTGATCTTCGGTGTAGGCTCTATTTTCCAGTTTACGCAGCATTTTAGCGCGGTCGGCAGGTTGAATGGGCAGGTAACCCACAAAGGCAAAACTTTGACCATTGAAGCCCGAAGCCATAAGTGAAAGCAGAATGGAAGATGGACCAACAAGCGGCACAACAGTGAAATTATTTTTCTGCGCCATAGCCACCACGTCGGCACCAGGATCGGCAATAGCCGGACAACCTGCCTCCGACAACACACCCAAATCATGCCCGGCAAACATTGGACTCAAGAAATTACTCAGTTCTTCGGGTGTGGTGTGTTGATTCAACACGTAAAAAGTCAGATCATTGATTTCAATGGCAGGATTAGCCTTTTTGAGGAATCTACGGGCTGTACGAACATCCTCCACTACGAAATGCTTCAAATCAGTCACAATCTGAGTATTTTGAGCTGGTAATATCTTATCAAAAGAACATTCGCCCAGAGAAGTAGGTATTAAATATAATGTTGGCATTGGGTGTTTCGGTTGTTGGAGAATTTATTATTTGTAGGTTGAACTATTTATCGGTACTTATATTTCAGCATTCAATACTTCGAGCTCTTCACTCAGCAATTCCCACTCGTATACTTTTTGTTCCAATTCACGTTTCTTTCGTTGATAAAGTTGAATATATTCGTTATCCGAAGCCTTTTCGGGCTTTTCCAGTTGTCTGTCCATTTCGGCTATTTCATCTTCGAATTTAGAAATCTGTTTTTCCATTTCTTCCACAGCTCGTTCGGCCTTTTTAATCTTTTTATTCAGTTCCTTGCGTGCTTCATAGCTCAACTTATTATCAGAAACCGATTTATCAACAGCAGCTGTAGCAGATCTCAACGAAGTAGAAATCTCCAACTCGCGAAGCGTATCCATTTTCTTGTATTGCAAAAACTCATAAATACCTCCTAAATGCTCGCGAACCTTTTTATTCCCAAATTCATAGACTTTAGTTACCAGTCCGTTCAAAAATTCACGGTCGTGCGACACTACAATCACCGTTCCATCAAAAGCCTTAATAGCTTCTTTCAGCACGTCCTTCGATTTCATATCCAGGTGATTGGTAGGCTCATCGAGAATAAGTAAGTTCACCGGTTCAAGCAGCAGTCTGATCATTGCCAAACGACTTCGCTCCCCTCCCGAAAGCACTTGTACTTTTTTATCAGACGCTTCGCCGCCAAACATAAAAGCTCCGAGAATATCGCGAATCTTAGTTCGAACATCACCCACTGCCACATAATCAATCGTTTCGAAAACAGTACGTTCGCCATCTAACAACGATGCCTGATTTTGAGCAAAATATCCTATTTTTACATTATGTCCTAATTTCAACGTTCCCGAATAAGCAATTTCATCCATGAGACACTTCACAAGCGTACTCTTTCCTTCGCCATTCTTACCTACAAAAGCCACCTTTTCGCCTCTATTGATAATCATCCCTATATTATCAAGAATGACTTTATCGCCATAGGCTTTAGACAAATGTTCAATTTCTACAGGAATACTACCGGATCGTGGCGCAGGTGGAAATTTCAAACTTAAGCGGGAGTTATCCTCCAAATCCACCTCCAAACGAACCAATTTCTCAAGTTGCTTGGCACGCGACTGAACTTGCACTGCTTTAGTAGCCTGATAGCGAAAACGTGCAATAAATTCCTCAGTTTCTTGAATTTGCTTTTGTTGATTCTCGTAAGCACGCACTTGTTGCTCATGACGCTCGACACGAAGTACCAGATATTTAGAGTAATTTACATTATAATCATAAATCTTACCGAGCGAGATTTCGATAGTACGAGTGGTTACAGCATCAATAAATGCACGGTCGTGCGACACCAACAAAATAGCACTGCTTGAAGTAGTCAGGAAATTTTCGAGCCATTGAATAGATTCAATGTCAAGGTGATTGGTAGGCTCATCGAGCAACAAAACATCCGGGCGTTGCAACAGAATTTTAGCTAATTCCACTCGCATACGCCAGCCACCACTAAACTCAGAACATTGGCGATCAAAATCAGTTCTCAAAAAACCTAAACCCATCAGGGTCTTTTCTATTTCGCCATAAAAATTACCGTTTCCAATAATTTGCAAATGTTCATTATCATGGGTCAGTTTATCAATAAGCTGTTGGTAACCTGCACTTTCGTAGTCAGTTCGTTCAGCCAACTCAATATTCATTCGTTCAATTTCAGCTTGTAAGTCGGTAATATGTTCGAATGCCTTTTCGGCTTCTTGCATCACCGTAGTGCCTTCATTGTGAATCATATGTTGAGGCAAATAGCCAATAGTAAGGTCTTTAGGAATGGTTACACGTCCACGTGTTGGAACTTGTTTTCCTGAAAATATTTTTAGAAGCGTGGTTTTTCCGGCTCCATTTTTCCCAACTAGAGCTATTTTTTCTTTTGGATTAACCAAAAAGCTAACTTCATCAAAAAGCGGTGAACCACCAAATTCAACAGTAAGTTGTTCTACAGAAATCATATATGAGTGAAAATAATTGAAAGGTTATAAAAAAGCTAACAGCCGACTGATACCAATCGACTGTCAAAATATATATTTATTACTGAAACTGTTCACCCGATTAGCGACTAGACATCCAATCGTTCGTATTGAGAATTTTTACTCAAAAATTCGGGTACAATTTTTTTCATCAATGAAACAGTAAGAAAATTTTTACAAAGAAAACTATATTGAATCAACTCATCAATTTTTGGTGACACAACATCATACTCATATACTTGCACTGTTGCAATCATAATCTTCGGATGATAAGTAGGCTGAGTTGTTTCTTTATGATTTAAAAGTTCTTCGTACAACTTTTCGCCCGGACGCAAACCAGTGAATTCAATTTTTATATCCACTTCGGGAACAAATCCTGCTAAGCGAATCATTTTACGAGCTAGATTAACAATTTTAACAGGACTTCCCATATCAAAAATGAAAATTTCACCGCCATCGCCCATTGTGCCTGCCTCAAGCACTAGCATACAAGCTTCTGGAATAGTCATAAAGTAACGAATAATGTCGGGGTGAGTAACGGTAACCGGACCACCCTTTTCAATCTGACTTTTGAAATGCGGAATTACAGAGCCGTTGGAACCAAGCACATTACCAAAACGAGTAGTAATAAATTTAGTTGTGCAGTTACCATCAGCACACAGTTTTCGAAATAAAGACTGTACATAAATTTCGGCAATGCGTTTAGAAGCACCCATCACATTGGTTGGGTTTACTGCTTTATCAGTCGAAACCATTACAAAACGTTCAACTTTATATTTCACAGCTAAATCGGACATAATTTTAGTCCCCTTTACATTCACCTGAATGCTTTCCACCGGATTATCCTCCATCAATGGAACGTGTTTATAAGCCGCTGCATGATAAATATAATCCGGTCGGTACATATCCATCATGTATTCCATGCGTTCTTTATTGCGCACATCACCAAGAAACGGACTAAAATTCTGATCGGGATATTGTTCTTCAAGTTCCAATCTCAAAGTATGCATTGGCGACTCTGCCTGATCCAGCAAAACAATCAAACTCGGTTTAAATTTCACTACCTGACGTACAATTTCACTACCGATGGATCCGGCTGCACCTGTAATCAGAATAACTTTTGAATGTAGTTGCTTTGCAATATTATCTGAGGAAATATTGATGGTAGGTCTGTCGAGCAAATCCTCTATCTGAATAGATTTAATTTGTTTGATAGTAGGCATGTCATTTTTCCAAATGCTCATTGGTGGTGAAGTAAGTACTGCCAAATTTGCGTTTAAGAAAATATCCAAATCAACATTTGGATTTATCTGACCTAGTTTGATTGGAGAAACTATAATAGCTTTGGCTTTCTTAACCACAACTCTTTCTATCGTTTCCTCATCCAATTTATATACTTTTACTCCCATGATAACCCTCTCGGAAGCATTCCTATCGTCATCAATAAAGCCAACTAATTTGTATTTATTGTCTTGCGTTGAGCGAAGCATTTTAGCAATTCCGATGGCAGCCGATTGTGTTCCATAAATCATTACCGGCACAATTTGTCCGGAATTTTGGGTAAAATAATCGTAAATTGTTTTTACACTTAATCTTAAACAAAAAAGAAGCAAAAAGGCAATTACACCGTAAATCAACAAGGCTACATAGTAAAACATTACCATTGAACTTAATTGGTAAAGAAGAAAGTTCCCAATACACAAAATAGCGATATTAGACGATACTGCAAACAAAAGCTTTGTTGCATCAACATAGCCCGAGTATCGTAATACGCCTGAATAAGTATGAAAAAACCAGAAAAATATGACCTGAAAACAAAGAATTATACCCATTCGTTGAAAGTAGGTAAAGATTCTTTCATCAGCGTGATTGCCATAAAACCGAGAAGATATATAAAAAGCCACATAGAAAGCTATAAAGCAAAGAATTACATCAACTGCAAGTACTAACCAACGCGGTATATATTTGAGATTTGTAATATGTGAGAAAATATCTGTATTCTGTAGAGAGGCGTATCTATCTTTCATTTTAATTCAAATTCATCAGGTTAATAATAGGTCGAGCGAAACAGTCTGCAAAGATAAGTTTTAATTATGAAAAAAGTAACAAAATAGTTCAGATATCGGTTAGCATTAAAGAAAAATAGTAATCGAAAGCTATTCAATTCTAACATTTCAACTCTTAACGACAAAATCGAAATAAAATTGTAAATATATACATATCTTTGCACCCTCAAATTATTAAATAGAAACACATGTCGATACATAGCGAAGACTCCAGACGAGTAACAACACAGCGATTGTTAGAAATGAAACAACGCGGTGAAAAAATTAGTATGCTAACAGCTTATGACTTTACAATGGGTACAATTGTAGATAAAGCTGGAGTGGATATTATATTAGTAGGCGATTCTGCATCGAATGTTATGTGCGGAAACATAACAACATTACCTATTACATTGGATCAAATGATTTTTTTAGCAAAATCGGTGGTAAGGGGTGTAAAACGTGCATTGGTTGTAATTGATATGCCTTTTGGCTCCTATCAGGGAAACTCTAAAGAGGCGCTTGCTTCTGCCATTCGGATAATGAAAGAAACACATGGCGATTGCTTAAAAGTAGAAGGAGGAGAAGAAATTCTGGAATCGGTGAAACGCGTTCTAAGTGCAGGAATACCAGTAATGGGACACTTGGGTTTAATGCCACAATCGATAAATAAATATGGCTCTTACGCAGTTAGAGCTAAAGAAGGCGATGAAGCCGAAAAACTAATCCGTGACGCACATTTATTGGAAGAGGCAGGTTGCTTTGCCATCGTTTTGGAAAAGATTCCTGCCGAATTGGCACAACGGGTAGCAGAAGAGCTTACCATACCAATAATAGGAATTGGTGCAGGTGGTGGTGTTGACGGGCAGGTACTTGTGTTACATGACATGATTGGTTTGACCCAAGACTTTTCACCTCGGTTTCTTCGTAGATACGCCAACGTACAAGCTATTATGAATGAAGCTATCGAACATTATGTTGAAGATGTAAAGTCAGGCGATTTCCCAAATTTAAAAGAACAGTATTAAACGAAAATTCAAAGCGAATATAAAAGAAATGCCTCCAATTGAAAAACTGGAGGCATTTCTTTTATATTTTCGATAACTATTCAATCATGTTGTGGAAAACATTTTGAACGTCTTCATCATCTTCAATTTTATCAAGTAATTTTACTACTTGCGCTTTTTGTTCTTCGTTCAACTCTTTCATATCGTTAGGAATGCGTTCGAATTCAGCGCTAAAAATTTCGAAGCCATTTTCTTCCAGATATTTTTGGATAGAAGAGTAAGATTGGAATTCTCCGTACAATACAATTCCGCCATCTTCGTCTTCAACTAGCTCATCTACACCGAAGTCAATTAACTCCAATTCCAGATCTTCGATAGAGACATCCGGTTTTGCCGCAATTTTAAAAACACATTTATGATCGAACAAAAACTGAAGACAACCTGAAGTACCCAGTGAGCCACCATTACGAGTTAAATAGCTTCTAATATTGGCAACGGTACGGGTAGGATTATCTGTCGCAGTTTCGATGACAATGGCAATACCGTTAGGGCCATACCCTTCGTACACCATTTCTTTGTAGTCTGCCTCATCCTTCGAAATTGCTTTTTTGATTGCACGCTCTACATTTTCTTTGGGCATGTTTTCTTTTTTCGATTGCTGAATCAACACCCGTAAACGTGGATTAGTATCTGGGTCTGGCCCACTCTCACGCACCGAAATAGTTATTTGTTTTCCTAATTTTGTGAATACGCGAGCCATATTGCCCCAACGTTTCATTTTCGTAGCCTTTCTATATTCAAACGCTCTTCCCATATTATTTATTTACTGTTATCTGATTTTCAATTTCATATATTATTAAAGATAAATGAATGACAACAAATATTAGCCAATTCATTTCATTCCGCAAAAGTATTAAAACACTTGCAAAGAACCATCATTTTTCTCTGTTTTTTTGAAATAAAAAAGGAGTTGCTTTCACAACTCCTTCGTTTTACTTAATCGTCATTTATTCGAATGAGGTTTCTTCAAAAGTCACTACAAATTCTACTCGTCGGTTTTTAGCTTTTCCAGCCGGTGTTGTATTCACGGCTACCGGTTTAGTATCACCATATCCATGCGAAGTCATTCTGTCATTATTTACTCCTTTTTTAATCAGATAGTCTCTAACTGCCGCAGCGCGTTTATCGGATAAGATTAGATTTGAAGCCGACTTACCTACATTATCGGTGTGACCCTGAACCTCAATCAGGTACGTTGGGTTTGCAACCAGTACTTGAGCTATTTGATTCAAGATAGGGAACGAACCTGGTTTAATTGTCGACGCGCCTGTTTGGAACTGAATGCCTTGCAAAGCTTTTTGGAAGAGTTTTTTTACCTCCTTCTTGATTTCCGGACATCCATGATTAGCAATAACTCCTGCCACTCTTGGACAATTATCTAAGTAATCAAAAATTCCATCACCATCTGTATCGAGCGGACAACCTTTATTATCAACCATTCCACGAGCTTCGGCAGGAGTATTAGGACATTTATCAAGATAATCAGGAACTCCGTCGCCATCTGAATCAAGCGGACAGCCGTTCTTATCAACCGAAGAGCGAGCTTCAATTGGCGTATTTGGACATTTATCAAGGTAATCAGCAACACCATCACTATCCCTATCGAGCGGACAACCTGCTTCATCAATCATTCCACGGGCTGCTAAAGGAGTGTTAGGACATTTATCCAGATAATCTGGTACTCCATCACCATCTGTATCTAACGGACAGCCAACAGAATCGACCTTTACATTAGCAGGTGTGTTCAGACATTTATCAAGATAATCGAAAACACCATCATTATCCGAATCGAGCGAGCAACCGTATTTATCAACAAACCCGATAGATTTTTTTGGCGTATCTGGACATTTATCTAAATAATCCGGAACTCCATCACCATCAGTATCCAACGGACAACCATTTATATCAACTTTTCCATAGGCTTCTGCAGGTGTATCCGGACATTTATCAAGATAATCGGGCACTCCATCACCGTCAGTATCAACAGGACAGCCTTTTTTGTCTACTTTTACACCTTTAGGTGTATCAGGGCATTTGTCTTTTCGATCTACAACTCCATCTTTGTCGGCATCTTTTCGGTTGCCAAACACAAAATTAAGTCCTACAGCCACATTCATACCTTTAGTATTATTTGGAACTGGAATTTTAACGCCATTAGTTGTAAGTCCATCGAAATAAAGTGGAATATAATCGGCAGCAACAAAGTAACTAATAAAACCAAGTCGCAGACCCAAACCGGCACCGATATTACTTGTTCTACCATTCATTACTGAATACGACGCAGAAAGATTGAACCAACTCGTAGGACGTGCATTGACAGAAGCCGTCAATTCTTCGTAATACGCTCTATTGCGTTTCAAGGTTCTTGATAAAAGACCCAATGACATTTTATTATTCAGAAAGCTATATTCCGCTCCAATATTAAGTTTTGGTGAGGTGTATGTGGTATATTTTTTCGCTGTTTGTGTTGAAGTGGCTGATTTCTTAAAACCTTCATAAATAGAATCAGACAGTTGCTGAGAATCAATATTATTAGCAGCATTAATTACGGCTCCTTCAAACTTGTAATCAACATTGTAAGCAATATTGTTCATGTTTTTATTCCAACGAATCATACCAAGGTCGATAAGTGCAGCCGACAATGTTACGCTTGGAACCGGTTTAAATGCAACACCCAAGTCAACACCTCCACCCAATCCGGAAGGTTTTATCCAGTCTGAATTGTTATTAGGTGAGGAGTAATCTAATGTACTAAGATTGTTCCCCACGGTAAGTAAACCCGGCAGCGAAGCATTGATAGAACCTTTACCTTTCAAAGTCCAGTTATCCATCCCAGCCACAAGGTCTAGATTATCGTTTATCAATGAAACATTGGCAGTGCCTAGCAGTACCTTAAATTTAAGACCGTAGGACCATTGATCATTGATCTTTTTGGCATAACCTAATCCAACTTCGGTATAGGCTGTTCCGCCAAGTTCAAGATTCTTTAAATTATAGATATTATTGTCTACTGCGGGGGTACCATAAAGCAATAACTTCAAAAAGTCCTTTGGAACTGCAAATTGCCCTTCTACTTTTTCAGTTATCGAAAAGTTCCAGTAGGCTCTACCCGTTCTGAAGCCAAAATCCAATAAATTTAGCTGTGATTCAGCACCAAACAAAGTGGTTGGTCTTAAGGCATTATAAAATTTATTCTTATCACCATTTGGGTGTAAGAAAGTAATAGTTTGATTTCCATCCCGATAGACAAAATCCCTCAAAGTAAGTGAATTATTACCCACATTGAACTGCGAGAACCCTACTGCAGGAAATCCCAGATAAAAGTTACTCAACGGTTGAAATGCAGGGTTCAAAGAATTGCGAACCGGTACATTTTCCATAAAATACAGAGTATTTACCTGTTGTGCCGTAACAATTTGGCTCGAAAAAACAATGCAAAAGGCTAGTATTACTTTAAATATATTATTTCTTTTCATAATGGTTTAGGTTTAGTTGTTGCTTAAATTTCTAACTGCATTACCCTTTACAAATACTCCCAATTTGACATTGAAAGTATCACTAGTTGTAAAGTGAATGGCCGAAGAGCTGTTATTACCTTCAGCAGTAACATTAAATATCACGCTTTTAGCTTTCTTCAGATCTTCGAATTGAGCTTTAGATACATTAACTTTAATTGTTTGAGCAACGATACTACTTACCACAGCTTTTCCATCGGAATCTATAGTCGGAGCATTAATTTCATAACTCGTTTTGTCCAAAGTTGTAATAATTTTCGCTCCGTTTGAATCTATAAACGAAAAACGAAGAGTAACTTTTATTGGAAGTCCATTTTTCACTTTAAACACAAGTACAGCACTATCTATAACAGAATTGTCTAATTTAGAACCAATAGTTCCATCAGCAATTTGAAGTGTATCATTTAAATCGATCTTACTACCTGCTGTTAAATAAAGTGGTATTTTTACTTTTACAGTTGTTTCAACTTTTCCATCAGATGGAAAGAAAAGAGGTACCGTTGGGTGAGCAGATAATGAATCTTGATTAAGATATGTACTAAATTTATATTCCAACACATCTGGTCTTATTGGATTTGCAAAAAGCAGATCCGTTCTTGCATTGACACTATTAAATGTTTCTACTTTGGTTGCGAAATCACCAGGATTCGCAGGCTTAGACATATTGTAATCAAAGTAATCATTCCCATTAAAATTCGCCTTTGCTTCAGAAGCAGAAGGATTTGATTTTAAAAATGCTTTAATGTAATCTATTCTAAACCGAACGTATGTTCCAACATTCGTTTTTGCAGTAATTGTGGCTTGAGGGTTGGCAAACTTCAGAAATGCATTTGGTAAATATGAAGATACATCTAATGGAATTTGTTGAGTTTGAGTAGCAATTGTAGCTGGTTGAAATGCACCATATGCAACATCAAAATTAAAATTTTTGAATGATATTGCTGTACTAACACTTTGAGCAGAGCTAACTGACTGTGCAACATTTGTCTTAGCTTCCACTATAATTTGAAGAGGTAAGCCTGTGGTACCTAAAGGTTTGATAACAAAATTTGAAATTGGATAATCAATAGCACCGGTGAACTTCGTATCGGTGAATGATATTGTATCTTTTCCGTTAGAAAAACGAGCAGTATTACCTTGGAACTTTAAAATTACTTTTACCGAACTAAGTTTGAGAGTACCTTTATTTATATTAATATTTAAAGTGGCAGATTTCACTTTAATACTATCAACTCGTTCATTTGCCACATTTGAATTTAAACCTAAATTCAAACTTGTGATAATATTTGTCGTCAAAGTAGTGTTTGTCGGATAATTACCGGCAGGAAAAGTAAAAGATGGATTAGGAACAAGAGTCGCATTAGGGATTACGAATTTCCTGAAATCGTAACTAGAGGTTTCTTCCTGTTCAAAATATATCTCGGTACCTTCGGTAGTAACCTGATTATCGATGGATAGCTTCTGAAGCATCTCTTTTACATTGAAACCAGCCTCTCCAACAGGAACAACGAGCGATTCATCAATCAATACATCTTTCGATATATTTGATAATTCTACATCGGACATACAAGCTGTAAAAATCATCGAGCTTACCCAAAATATGGATAAAATCTTAAAAATAGACTTGTTTTTCATAATTCGCACTTTTTAAATTATACAATAATTCTAAACTTATTTAATCGAAAACACAAAAATAGTAAATTTTATTCATTAAAATGACTACAAACCTATTAATATGTAAAAATAAACAGCTGAAACTGTCAAAAGCGTGATGACGATATTTTTGAGAAAACTAAATTTCATATCTATTTAAAGACAATTACAATCTTTCTTTACTGCATTTTTATGAAGCCCAAACGTCGGCACTATCTTGTCGAAGACAAGATTTATTCCCAAAGCTAAATTAAATGTTTTAGTAGTATACGGAATTGGAAAACCTCGATAAGTAGACAGTTGAAACGCAATATAATCTGCAGCAAGAAACCAGTGAACAAAACCGGTTCGTAAGCCAACGCCTGCACCTACCGAACTGAGTCGTCCCTCAAAAAGTGAGGTACTGAGCGAAGCATTAAACCAATCGGATGGTCTGGCATTAATGGAAATGGTTACTTCTTCTGTAACTATCTTTTTAAATACTTGTGTGCGCGAGAGTAATCCTACACTTAATTTATTATCTAAAAGTGAATACTCAGCTCCAATATTGAGGTCAGTTGGCGTGTATGTAGTATACTTTTTTTTGGTGCTTGCATACGTTGATGCCGAATCAAAAGCGGCTAGAACTGAGTCGGACAATACTGTACCTGAACTATATCTGTTTATGACATTATTGGCATTTGTAAGCGTTCTTAAACTATCTATTATCGGAATGCCATCGAATGAAAAATTGGTTTTATAATTCACATTCACAGGATTCTTTTTCCAATTGATAAATCCTAAATCGATGAGTGCTGCCGATAGAGTAATTTTATCTGTAGCCTTGTAAGTTATTCCAACATCCACGCCAGCTCCAGCACCCGAACGCTTTAGCCAATCGCTCGTATTATCAGGCAATTTGTAAGTCATAGATTTAAAATCGGGGGCAATATTTACTTCTACCGGACTTGAGTAATTAGCGAGCCCCTCACCTACAATTGTCCATTTATCGAATCCGGCGTTTAGTTTAATTGCTTTATTGGAATTCGAAAAATTTGCCGAGCCATACAAATATTTCAACTTTGCTCCCACCGACCATTTTTTATTCAACTTCTTGGCATACCCAAGCGCTGCTTCGGTATAAAGCGACTCATCAGTTTGAAATGAAACAAAATTGAATTTATTGTTTAATAAAGAGGGCGTACCATATAGTCCTAACTGAAAAACATCTTTGGGTATATCAATTACACTTTGAAATCGTTCGGTGAGTGTAAAGCTCCAAAATGCAGTGTTATGCTTAAAACCAAACGAGAGTAAGTTGGTTTCTAAACTGGTACTGATTGAAGTAGTAGAATGTAAGGTGCGATAAAATTTGTCTTCGTTACCGCCGGTTGGGTGTGCAAAACTCACTGTCTGACCATTATAATTATAAATCACATCTTTCAATGCTATGGAATTATTGCCAATACTCATCTTTGTAAAGCCTATAATTGGGAGACTGATATAAAGTTGCTGTACAGGCTGAAAAGCTGGGTTTAGAGTATGCCGAAGTGGCACATTATCCATAAAATAGAGCGTATTCACTTGCTGCGCCAAAGCAATACAAGGAATAACACAAAAGATAGTTAGGAGTATTGAATTCTTTTTGATCGACTTAAGCATAAAAAAATATAGAATGTAACATTTCAACACCTATTGATCTAATCTCGTTTTAATTAGTAAACCTAACTTTAAATTTAAGCTATTTGATGTTGAAAAGAGTATCTTTGAATCAACGTCAGCACCTTCAACCCTGACTTGAAATTCCAGATTATTGGCCTTTTTAATTTGAAAAAGCTCATCTTTTGTTACCGAAATAGTTAGTTGTTGGGGTTCGGTGCCGGGTATGATCTTGCCTTTCATACTCACTTTTCCGGCAGCAATCTCATATTTTTTATTAAAACTGTCCGACATTTTCACCTCTGCACCCATTGCATCTAAAAATCGGAAAGACAATATCGACTTTACCGGCAAATTATTGAGAATCGTAAATACAAATGTAGCTTTTTCTACCTTATTTAAAACATTATCATCAAATATTTTTGAAGCAGGATTAAATATATTATCAATGGTATCGGCATACTGATAATAACTTCCGGCATTGAACTGCATGGGAATAGTAGTTTTCAGATATACTTTTATCTGCCCATCAGGTGTCAGATAACTCGGAGTTTGATCTGTAGCATCAGCAAAAGGAGTGGCTTTAAATTCGAAAAATGTAGGCATAATCTCAAACAGCTTATCGGTTTCGCCCCAGATTCTGTCAAAAGTTTTAAAGTTTACGTTTACTGTTTCGCCTGGAATCAGAGGTCTTGTTGCAAAATCCTGTGTCAGTGTTTCTTTTCCATTAAAATGTGCATAAACACTGCTCACATTGGAACGCGACTTGAAATAATCCAATTTGAAACCCATTTTCATCCCAACATTGCTTATTGCCGTAATATTTATTTGGGGATTAGAGAACTTAAATGCCCCATCAAGAATATTTGTATTGAGACCTACCGGAATTTCCTGAACAGAAGTGGCAAGGCTCGACATATCGAACTGACCATACAATACCTGCCAGTCGAGTTTATTAAAACTAAATTCAATGTCCAGTTTTGAATTTTGATTCAATAAAATTGGAGTGCTGCCTGTTTGTGCTTCTAAATCAATTTTTAGAGGAATGGAAGACGTACCTCCCGAAACATCAATAACAAAATTCTGAATGGTAGATTGTTCCGGCGTATTAAAACCGGTGGGTTGAATGGTCAATACGCTTGGTGTACCATCAAGTTTACGCAATTTGCCGTTGCCAAACGTGACGGTAACTTTGAGTTTTGACGGATCAAGATTAGCTACATTTGTCGATACCCGAACACTTAATACCGCCTTAGATACTTTTATACTGTCTATCCGTTCTTTTGCGCCCGCTCCATTGATTCCCAAGTCGAAATTTTGATTGATGGTAACTGATGGCAAAGTAGTATTGGCGGGAATTGGAACCGGATAAAAGGGAGAACTTGGTAATAGGGCTATTGATTTGGTAACTACAGGTATATTACCGACAATATCAATTTTAGGGTATGAAAATATCAAACTATCGGCGCGTTGATATGTAATTTCGGCTAAATTTGTGGACAATATTTTATCCGAATCGTTAGCAGCAATAATATCGCCCAGATTTACAGTTACGCCGCCCAATGGCATCACCAAGCTAGGATCGATACATATTTCTCCTGAAATATCTGACAACTCAATGTCGGACATGCACGAAACAAAAAACAAGGAGAGCAGAAGGAGAATTACATTTAGAAACCGAATAGTCATGATACCAACTTAAATAGTTATTTGTTGCATTAATTTCGTTATTGGAGAAAACCTAATTGCAAACAAAATAAGTATTGTCGGAACTGGATTAAACTATTATTCAATAACTTTTATTACATTTCGTAATAAAATGAATACAAATATAACTTTTTTCTATCTGTGGTAATTTGCCGATTTGCCGTAGTATTTTATGTCGCAAATTTTAAATATTTGCTACAGAATATTATTTCTAATTATGCTTGGAATCCTTTTATAGCTAAGGCAAACAGCTCACAAATTATTTTTTAATCCTGGTAATCAGAGAATGTATTTTGTATTATTTATCAAGTGTAAAATATAGCTTATTCTTGGATATTTGTATTTGTAGTAAAAACTTCAAAATACAAAATTACAAATCACAAAATCAACAGTATTTTATAGAAATAGGGGAACTAACGGTGTGGAAGGAAGCGATTATAATTAAATAATATTGCGTTTTATTAGCTTAAACATTGAACATTACTTCATACAAAAGCTATTCATGCACATTAATTGCATACAAAATGATTATTTATCCGAAAAACTTTTGTCAGGGAAGTTGACCAAATACACTGTTTCGGTGGCACGAGTGAGCGCTGTGTAGAGCCAGCGATAGAAATCGCTATTGAGTTGGTCGTCGGCTATTTGACCAGGATCGATAAATACT
>Ga0209124_10000311_pt1 | contig 30562 bp, 28 predicted proteins | sample BarGraIncu01122A_FD_184502 | JGI IMG/M metagenome (GOLD analysis project Ga0209124, IMG submission 184502) | Arctic peat soil microbial communities from Barrow, Alaska - Barrow Graham LP Incubations 011-22A (SPAdes) (version 2) | ecosystem: Environmental > Terrestrial > Soil > Wetlands > Peat...
GAAAAGCGACGATCGACGTGCTGGAAAATGAGAGCGAAATGAGAAACGAGGTGAATGCAAAGAAGATCGCCCCGTACGTGAAGATGCGCTTCCTGCCGTAGATGTCCGCGACCCTGCCAAACGGCACGAGAAATATCGCGAGCGTGAGGAGGTACACGGTCGCGACCCACGCAAGCGAGGCGGCATCCATCGTGAACTCGGTCCCAATTGAGGGGAGGGCGAGATTCACAGCTGAAATGTCAAAGGGCGTCAAGAAAGCAGCGAGAGAGACAACGATCAGTATAAGTTTTCTGTCCGCGACCGAGACCGTTTGAGCATCTGTGCCTGAGGGCGCCAAGCCGTTCACCTTTCCTTATCACGAGACGACACGTCTTGCGATCCCTGCTCAAACGCAACAAAAAGCGTAAGCCGTGCACGTACGTCTATTATAACCTCAACTCAGATTGAGTAACGTAACTCCTCACTTTTACCTTTTTGTAGTCCGATGATCAGCGCGAGGCGCAGCTTAAAGAGTGCGGACGATCAGTGATACCTGATAGTATCGCAAAAAGATTGGGGAAAAAAGCACGAGCCTAGCCAAAGCTGGACTCGCCGTATTGACTGAAAGTGTTACTTCTGTCTTTGCTTCACTATGGTTGGTCACTTAAAGGCGACACTTCAGCACAGACGGTATGTGACCCGGTGTCTTACTTTGTAATTTTGGTGTAGTTTGGCGTAGTTCACGAGCGCTATCAAAGATATAGAGGTACGGAACCCAGCGATTCTTTTGGAAATGAGCGTTATTTCGTTGCGAAAGCCGTCCCGGCGTCCCGTTTTTTTCCTGCTTCTAACGTGCGCAGCATCTCGCTCTTGTCCGTTGTCGGCGCTCTGCAGCGGTGGTCCTGGCAGACGTAAGCGGTGGCCTTTCCGCTGATGCATTTCTTGAGCTGCATTCCTGGAACGATATCAGCGAGCTCCGCGTCTTTGGCATCTGACTGAAGAAAGACGACCACATTGCTTGGCAAGAATGCTGTACTAAGCGCCGTTAGCATCTCGCGCGTATCCGCAGAGGATACGTTACCACAGACAACGGTTTGATAGGATGGACCGAGCGCGAGGTCGACACCGCTTAACAGCTGCGTATATGCTTCTGGTGCACGGTCAACGTCTCTCGCAAACGCCTTGCTGAGACACGAAGCCTCCGTGAGATACGCGACCCTCCCGGTAAGTAACCCCAAAAAAGTGAGGTTTAACATCATAACCGAGTTGCCCGATGGAATTGCTCCATCGTAAGCCCCTTTCTTGCGAAGGATAAGCGGCTCAGCGTAATCCGCTGTCCCGTAAAAACCCCCTCCCACTTCATCGCGAAAGTGCCGCAGCGTGTGATCCAGAAGCTCGAGTGCGAGTGACAGATGTCGAGTCTCGAACGTCGTTTCGTAGAGTTCTGACAAACCCCACGTTAGAAACGCATAATCATCCAACGAGGCGTAGACGGCTGCCTCATGCTCGCGGTAGCGGTGAAGCAACCTTCCTCTGCGATCGAACATATGAGCGAGCACAAAGTCTACGGCCCGTGCTGCCGCTACCGCATACGCCTGCTCATTAAGGGCGCGTGCGCCCTTGGCGAGTGACGCGATCATGAGGCCATTCCAGTCCGCAAGAATTTTGTCGTCCCTTTGCGGGCGAACCCGCGTCTCTCGCTCCTTGAGAAGCGTCTCGCGTATGGCGTCCAAGCGGTTTCTGAGTGTTGATTCCGGCAAATTTAGTTCTGACGCGAGCGCGGCCGGTGACCTTCGCATATGCAGTATGTTTTTGCCGTTTCGTTTCCCTGTGCTTTCATCGCGAAAATTGCCGCTGACATTCGTATTAAACGCCCTGCAAGCAAGATCGGCATCCTCCTTTGTGAGTATACGTTCAATCTCGTCCTCGCTCCAAAAGTAAAACTTGCCCTCCTCACCCTCGCTATCGGCATCTATTGCCGTATAGAACGCGCCCTCAGACGAGGTCATCTCCTGAGCGACAAACGAAAAGACTTCTTGCGCGACTCGTTTATACACTTCATTACCAGTAGCCTGAAACGCCTCGACATAAGCGAGCCCGAGGAGTGCCTGGTCATACAACATCTTCTCGAAATGGGGCACCAGCCACCCCGCGTCGGTAGAATAGCGGTGGAACCCAAATCCTATATGGTCATAAATGCCGCCCAGCCGCATCGCTTGAAGCGTTCGTTCTGCCATCTTCAGCGCTTTCTGACTGCCGGTGCGGCGCCAGTACCGCAGGAGAAACATAAGGTTGTGCGGCGTGGGAAACTTTGGCGCAATTCGGAACCCGCCGTGCAGTTCATCGAAGACGCTTGCGAGGTCTTCATATGCGACCTGAATCGTAGATGTGGAAATTTCAGTCGTCGATGGTTCTGGCAACGACTGACCGATTCTCGATATGATCTCTTCGGCAGATTTGTCGATTTCAGTTCTTTTCGCTAACCACGTTTCCTTTATTTGTGGGATGAGCTCCCGCATCCCTACTCGTCCAAACCGTGTCTCCTTAGGAACATACGTCGTCGCGAAGAACGGCTTGCCTTCGGGGGTTATAACGACCGTTAGAGGCCAGCCGCCGGTGCCCGTTAGTGCCTGGCACACGGTCATATAAACGTCATCTATGTCTGGGCGCTCCTCCTTGTCGACCTTTACGTTGACGAACGCTTCGTTCATCAGTGCGGCGATTTCTGGGTCCTCGAAGGACTCGTGGGCCATCACGTGGCACCAGTGGCACGTCGAATAGCCTATTGAGAGAAAAATCGGCTTGTCCTCTTTTCGGGCTGTGTCGAACGCCTCACGTCCCCACGGATACCAGTCGACTGGGTTATGCGCGTGTTGGAGCAGATAAGGACTTTTTTCCTGTGCGAGTCGATTGCTCCGTGCACTTCCCCTGCCGCTATTTTGCTGCATAACGTTGTTCTTCATGCCGCGATCTGCAGAAGTAGCTTGCGCCTATGCCTGCCGTGTTCGGGCAATCAACACGATCTTACCGGATGGCGCCCGGCACAGCCGTGCCTAACGGGTGTAAAACCTTTTACTCAGAACGTTGCAAGGGGATATTATGAGACGCAAACTCATCATCTTCTTTGCGATTCTTGCCATCTGCGCGCTTTTTACCCCTATTGTCTCTGCGCACTCGCCCGTGTTCCCGGGCAACAACACAAGCCTCGACTCGGCCTACGTGGTCAACGATCCTACAAAATCTTGGGCGCTGTACACGACGCTCCAGCCGGGACAGGTCCAGTACTATCGATTCGATGTCACTCAGGGGGAGAGCATATACGTGCAGCTTTACAAGAATACCGAAGCGTCAAACCTCGGTTTCCTCCCAAGCTTCGTGCTCATGGGCCCGGGATTGACGAGTAACGGAACTGTCCCCGCAAACGTCGCGGTCCCACCAGGGGCATCGAACATCGTGATGCAGGGTCAACAGCCCGATGAGGCCACGTACGAGGGCTTTGGACCAGGTAGCTTCTACGACCTTGGAAGTGTAGAGGTCAGGGCCCCCGCGACCGGAACCTACTATGTCGCCGTGTACGATGCGGCCAACGGTGGTGCCTATGGCTTGGCTATCGGCGAGCGGGAGACATACACGCCGACCGAGTACGTGCTCATTCCGTACAGCATGTTCCAGGTTCACCTGTGGGAGGGTCAGAACCCGCTCGTCTTACTCGCCCCGATGGTTCTGGTGGTGGTCGTCGGGCTCGGGATCCTCGTGATGAAAAGCGACAAGCACGCCTCGCTGCGATCGCCCTTCACGCTGCTCGGTACGCTTGCGGGCCTCATCTTCATCGGGACGGGGGCCTACACCCTCGTACAGATGCTCCTTGCCATCTCGCGTTCGTCCGTTGAACCAGAAGCGCTCATCACGCTCATATTCGTGCTCGTGCCCGTCATCCTAGGAATCCTAGCGCTGCGAGTGGTATTGCAACGGCGAGAGCAGACGGGCATATGGCCACGGGTTGCCATCGCTATCTTGGGGCTTATAGCGATATTCACGTGGACCGGAATCTACGTCGGACCGGCACTCGCGCTGCTTGCAAGTATCATGCCGGCATACAGCAGTATGCCCACACAAAAAGCGTCATAAGGGATGGAAGCAGCAAAGATTCGAGAGATCGTCGTTCTGCACGGAAAGTGGCGATTAGGTCAACCAGGCGGCCGAAAGGCAGACTTCCGCGGGGCAGATCTACGACAGGCCGAGTTACGCGGGGTTGAACTCGCCGACGCAGATCTACGAGGCGCCAACCTAGCTCGCGTTGATTTGACCTTTTGTACGTTAAGCGGCGCTTGTATGGATAAAGCGACTCTATACGCAGCGAACTTAACTGGGGCCAACCTTTCACGAGTCGCGCTCACCTTTGCCACAGTCGAAAAAGCACAGTTGAGCGGCGCGAACCTCTCCCACGGAAATCTCCACAGCTCGAATCTTAAGGGAGTGCTGCTTGTTGACGCGAATTTGCAACACGCTGATTTGAGCTTCACACTCCTCAACGGAGCAGATCTGACGAATGCAGATCTGAGAGAAGCAAACTTACAAAACGCCGATTTGACATATGCCGTACTGCGAGGAGCGCTGCTCGATGGTGCCAAGCTTAAATAAGCCGGACGTACGCGTGCTACCGATATACCCAACGTTAAAAGAGACATCAAGCTGTGTCGAGAGTTGGATAATCGTCAACTTTAAATGGGAGCTGACCGACAGTGCAGGATGGTAAACATGTCCTCCAGGGGCCGTTTTTCGCCTGTCAGTCAAATGAATCGATTGGCCTCGAGTCCCTTCCTAGCGATTAAAAGAGCGTGAAAAAGCATGTCGACAGATATTGGAGAAGTGCTAGGCGGCGAGCGCTTACCTTCATTAGTCCGCCTGCTTGTGATGGGGGCGAGTGCAATTATCATCCTCGCCGGTATAAAAGCTGCCGCCGGTATCGTAGCCCCAACGCTCTTCGCTATCTTTCTCGCTATCCTCTTAAGCCCGTTGCTCCACAATCTCGAACGCAGAGGGCTTTCTACAAACCGTGCATTAGCGGTCCTAGCAATTGGCGCGACCGCAGTGGGGACAGGCATCATTGCTGTAATCTACTTCTCGATAAGCCGCTTCTTTAACCCGTCCTCTACTACAAGCAACGCTAGTATTGCGACTACACAACCATTACTTGCAGGCCTCGGGATTAACGCAACTGTTCTGCAAGCTTCTACGATATTAAACGATAGATTCGCGCTTCAGGCCACGACTGCTATCCTACAGGCAATCGGCGGCATCATCGTCCAGCTGATTCTGGTGGTAACGCTATTTGTCTTCTTTTTGCTCGCATTGCCACGGATCCGCACGAGCGAGATCACTGAGTATGTAGAGACGCACCCGATCTCAGGGCCACTGCTCGCTATTCGGAAGGACGTATTCAATTTTGTAGTCATTCGTACTAAGGTTAATTTTATCACCGCGGTTCCTGCTACGTTGATCCTTTTCCTATTGGGCATAGACTTCGCGGTCCTATGGGGCGTCTTGCTTTTCTTTTTCAGCTTTATTCCGTACATTGGTTTTGCCTTGGCGACGATTCCGCCCGCAATATTTGGCTGGCTCGAATATGGACCAATCGGAGCGATTGCCGTTGTGGCGGTGTTTCTCGTTATCAACTTTGTCGCTGAGTACGTGCTCTTCCCCCGATACGCCGGAAAGGGGCTCAACCTTCCTCCTTACATCGTTCTGCTATCTGTGGTCTTTTGGGGCTGGCTTCTTGGTGCGCTCGGGACGCTAATCGCAGTGCCTATCACTTTATTGTTACGAGTTTTACTAAGCAATTTCACTGAGGCGCATTGGCTCTTCAACCTTCTTAGCAGTGATGATGGACACACTCGTTGAGGGCCGAAAAACTCTCTTTAGCCGCAGTCCAAGGACCTGCCTTTTGAACAAAAAACGGCCGGCGTAAGAACGAAAAAACAAATAAGGGCTGATTCGAGCGAGTTCGCTTTGCCAGCTTAAATGAGGGGACTGCAAGCCCACGACAACGATCGCTCCCGCCAATGGGAGAACTAACCCCTAAAGGTCGAGCAACGTCATTACACCATATATTATCCCAGCTACGATTACGAAAACGCCAACGTAGGCAACAACCGCTTGGGTTGGCGCGTTTGCGCTTAACGTATTATTAGCTGCGTAAATGAGCAGAGCCCCCGCTATCACGGCTGTTGCAGCTCCAAGAAGCCCAACATGTCCTTCTCGCACGCGATCGCCTCAATCTGTTATTTTCCCCATTTTGGCTCTCCCAAGTTTATAGGATCTTATTACAACAAGCATCCGAATTGAAAAAGTCTAAGCGTGCGCGTTTCGCCGTCAATAGCTAAGATAGGTTGAAGAAAGAACTTCTCGTTGCCGGATACTCTCAATCTGAATTCAAGCTGCTTTAGAGAGGACACATTCACGTTTTTACCAAAACGGGACTGTCCGACATGACTGGTTTTGCCAGCATTCGATGGGTTGCTCACGCTGGATTCAGGTCGAACGGCAGAAAGGACAACATTTCATCATCACTTTTTTAAGCCGAGGAGCCAACAGTACGACGTGTATTACTATAGTGATTGCAAACAGGACAGCGTGTATTAACGCGATGATGAGGCCTAAAATCAACAACAGCTTTGTAGATAATAATTTACCGAACATTGTTCACCTCGCGCGTGTTATTCGTTTACTTTTAGAGGCACACCTGAGATAAACTTTTGCCAAGCTCCGTTTCGGTTTTAACTCGCATTTTTTTCTATTTTTACGTTTAACGTCTGCTTTTGCCATCAAAGCCAATCGGGTGAAGCACGAGGGAAAGCAAAAATCCGAGCCCTTACTTTTTCCCCTCAAGAGAGTCTTTCCAAGTCCAACACTTCTGCTCGCATTGATTTAAGCTCGACAAGTTCTGTTTTAATTTCCTCCGTGCTATTCTCCAGTACAGAAAGTTTTTCTAAGCGCTCTTCTATCGCGTTCAGTTGAGTGATGACGTGTCCGATCGTCTCTCTGCTTCCTTTGGTGATTTCTTCCCGTTCTGCTCTGAACTTCTCGAGAAGGGCTGATGTTGTGGTGACAGTCACCAGGCTCGTAAAGAGGATTGCCGTGAGCATCGCTATAACCCCAATAATCCTCCAAACCCGGTGTAAGGCACCGCGTCACCATAACCGACGCTTGTTACAGTAACGATGACATACCAGAGGGCATCATCAACGGAGTTGACATTGGGATTCACGCCCGATTCAATTGAGAAGAAGACAGTTGCGCCAACGATGATTACCAAGAGATAGATGGCTAAGCCATAGATGAGCCTAGTTTTTTCAGCAAATGCCAGTACTTCTTTTTCGATTCTTCGTGAGAACCGAAGAAGGGCAAAGATTCGCGCAAGTCGTAAAATCTTGAAGACTATGGTAAGCGGCATAGCGACGCCGAACGAAACAAGGGCAAAATAGTCAAAAGGGATGCTAGCGAAAATGTCGGTCCACTGGTGAGCTACGTAGCTCCATTTATCGCCCTCCTCGTTCACCCTCAGCAGGTATTCGACCAACAAGAAGAGGCACACGACCGCATCAAAAGTCGTGATTGACTGCACGGCACCTAACTTTAAGGGAAAGACTACCGTAAGGAACAAGAAAAAGCCATCAAAAACAATCAAGATAAAGCACAAGACATCATAGAGATATCTGATCCTTGAGCGCAGGCGAAAAACCTCGTCGAGACGTCGGATTTGTGCTATTATATTAAAAAACTCGAGTATATCCGGGACTTTCTCGATAGGCTTCATAATCTGGTAAGCTTGCCCGATCGGGTTGGCTACACCTAGGCGTACTACGTGCCTAGATGAAATAAGACAAAATGCGATATAAGTTGCGCTATAACGCTTAGTGGCCCATTGCGGATCTTGAGCAAGATATGTGCGGAGAGTGAACGATACGCGTCATTCAGCGAAGAAGCAAGATTGGCTAATCCTCGGCGAATGTACAGTAAATAACACAAATCACTCGATATTCTCGACGTATTCAACTCCTTTGAGCGTCAACGATGCATACAGCGTCCCCTGGTACGAAGCGATAAACCCTTTTGCCTCCAAGTACTCCACGATCGTTTCGAGTGTTTCCCAGTCGAACCCATACTTCTCGCCGAGGTCGTGAGAATCGATAAGCGTCCCGAACCGACCAGCTGCTATGGTGTACATCTCGCGCAAGAACTGTTCCTTGTTCTGCTTCATCTCACCTGCAACACTCATCACTACAGTATTACAGACCGAAGAGAGAACCGCTGCGAAAGTGGTGCGAAAATGAACGATCTTGGGCGCCATTTATTCCCCCCTTGGTCACGTCCGCATCGATGACTTCTCTGGACCGTGACGAAAAGCTTGATTGGATAGAAATAAACGCGAGATTCCCCCAAACCTGCCTTATGTTTTTATGTGATAGCAGCGAAACTGTAGCAGACATGACCGAGAGTTGGTCGACTGAGGATGTAGATAACGCAGTGCTTGCCATCAGCGTTATCCTCAAGCGCTTCGGCGCCCTCCCTCAAGTACTTTTGAACGCCTACAAGCACGAGATCGAAATCGGAGAGCCCGCAGTGACCCGACGCTTCTACGAGCAATTGGTGGTCAACTGTCCACACGCGCTTGACCTCTTCACTATAAGCATAGCTGACGCGCTCAAAACTAAGACAGATCGCCCCAAAGGAGCTCTACGAAAGATCCCTATTGAATAACGTCGGCACAACGTATGCCACGTCGACTGTGCGCTTTTCACGCTATGGAAGTTGTTACAGGAAGTCGAAGTGCTGAATTCCCTCTATGATTCCCCCCGCGTAGCGTTCTCGTGCCCAGTAAACGTCATCTGGCAGATTGTCTGTGCTGAGTTCTAATTTGTGGTTGCCGACAACGACGGCTAAAAACCCGGCAGAAAGCAGCCCGATGTCGTTTCCGCTATCACCAGCAGCGAGAACGTTCTTTCGACGAATCCTAAGCCTCTTTCTGACGTAATCAACGGCCTCTCCCTTCCCCGCTCTTTTAGGAATAACGTCAAGGTCTGTCCCGCTCGAATAGAGAACCTTGTGTTCGATGTCTATTTCCTCAAGTCGCTTGTGGATCTCAGCTATGACGATGTCAGCTTTTTGAAACAGATGATAGCTCTGCTTAAACTCAAACTGGCGCGACTGTTGGAACAGATAAGGGATGGTGATAAGTGCCTCCTGCACCTCGAGCCGATCCCAGCCATGATCGATATATCGGGTCCAAGCGCCATCCCTGCGGTAATCAGAGCCCACATAGATCTCTGTTCCTACGTTACAGAGCGCGTATTGCGGCTCGCTTAGACACTCAGCAGTCATGATCTCAAAGGTTTGCACCTTATCACGTCCCGTGACGTAGGCGATTGTCACATTCCGATTTGCCGAAAGCAGAAGGGCCAACCTTTGATATGCGGCACGATCGCCGGTGAGGGTGTTGTCAATGTCAGCAGCGAGTAGCTTCATCAGCGCCCCTCATTGTGCCGCGTAATATAAAGCATCTATGACTGCCTGCTACGGCTTGACATTACGGGAATAACGGAGATTCAGAAGTGTACGATCCGAGCACCTTCAGTCGTGAAACGTGCGATTGCAGCGCGGTGAAAGCGCTCACAACTGCGTCGTCGGATGCATTCCCTTCAAGATCGATGTAGAAGACATACTCACCGAGCGACCGCTTTGCCGGTCGCGACTCGATTTTCGTCAGATTTAACTGACGTTCGGCAAAGATATGGAGCACCTTATAGAGCGCTCCTGGCTTGTTGTGCTTAAGCTCGAGAACTATAGACGTCTTTAAGCCTGCTTGCGCCTCTATTCGCCTGCCGCGTCGCGCGATCACAACAAATCTAGTGAAGTTGTCCTCAACGTCCTGAATATCAGCCTTGACGATCTGCAGCCGATAGCGTTCGGCTGCGCGTGACGATGCTATCGCTGCCGAACGCCTGTTCTCGCTCGCCATACGTGCGGCTTGTGACGTGCTGCTCACTGCGACGACTTCCTTACCAAAAGACCGCAAAAAAGCGTTGCACTGAGCAATGGCCTGCCAGTGAGAGTAGACGACGCGTATATCCGCCCCCTCCTGGGCTGCAAGATAGTGGCGTATAGGCAGGACGATTTCGCGGATGATCTCGACTGGAAGGGTGAGCAGAACGTCGAGCGTGGTTCCGACCGATCCTTCAATGGAGTTCTCTAACGGGATAACCCCACAGTCGAGTCGGCGTTCGATGAGGTCTCGCGCGACGTCTTCAATATTAGCAAAGTAGCACAGCACCCCCTCAGCATACCCTAAGGCCAACGCTGCCATCTCGCTATAAGTCCCTTCTGGCCCCAGTACTCCGACGAGCATCGCTTTTCCTTGTGCTCACTTGCTAATAAGGTTCTTCGAAAAGGTTTATATGGGAGCTTGTGCTACTGTGTTACACTTTAGCAATATGAGGAATAAGCATGGAAATCGGAAAACTAGTACGGCTTGAACGAATCACCAACCGCAATAGCGGCAATATCGTAGTCATACCAATGGATCATGGCATCTCAATTGGCCCTGTTAAAGGCCTCGTTAACCTGTCAGATATGGTAAACAAGGTAGCTGCGGGAGGCGCAAATGCAGTCCTTATGCAGAAGGGTATGGTGCCGTACGGCCACCGCGGATATGGACGCGACATCGGATTAATCGTACATATGAGCGCGTCGACGTCGTTAGGCCCCGACCCAAATGACAAAGTGCTGGTATGTACAGTTGAAGAAGCTCTCAAAGTCGGCGCTGACGCAGTGAGTGTTCATGTTAACATCGGATCTGAAACAGAAGCAAACCAGCTACAGAAGCTTGGTACCATTGCCGAGCGCTGCACTATGTGGGGTATGCCGCTGCTTGCCATGATGTACCCAAGAGGCGCGAAGGTCACAGATCAGTACGCAGAGAAGTTCGTCGCTCATGCCGCGCGAGCAGGCGCAGAGCTAGGTGCCGATATGATCAAGACGAACTACACGGGCGACCCCGATTCGTTTGCGCGGGTGGTCAAGAGCTGTCCCGTCCCAGTTATCATTGCAGGAGGGCCCAAAGTAGAAACCGACGCTGAGCTCCTTCAGATGATTTCAGACGCTATTGCAGCTGGCGCACGTGGCGTCGCAATCGGGCGTAATGTGTTCCAGCACGACAAGCCGACCGAAATCGTACGCGCGATCGCGCGAATCGTGCACGAGAATACCTCCGTCAATGAGGCGCTCAAGGAAATTGAGCGTTAACGTTAAATGACTGAGTGCGAGTTGTACGGGGGGAACTAATGAAGAGCGTCTGGATCAAGGCCGATGAAGGCCCGTGGGAGGAGCGAAAGCCCATTATCACCTTCGCACTCGAGTCAGGAGCGGACTGCGTGCTAGTGAGTGAAGCTGACATTGATGCCGTCAAGCAGCTAGGTACGATAACGGTGGCAGCGTTTGATGAGGGTGGCGGTGGTCACGCGGACATCCGCGTTGTTGGAAAAAGGGGTGAAGGTGACGGAACGCTTCCACTTTCAGGCTCGGCAAACGAAACCGCAGACTACAAGCGGCTTGTCTCACGGACCTCTGAGAGCGCCGCTTACGTCGTCGTCTCAGATAAAGCTCACGAACAGTTTGCGCAAGAAGTCGCGAGTGCGTGCGACCACCTCATCGTCATCGGAACAGATTGGAAGGTTATCCCGCTTGAAAACCTTATTGCTGCCTTAAAAGGAACGGTCGAAATTATCGCCGGTGTCAGATCGTTCGAAGAGGCTAAAACCGCACTCGAGACCTTGGAGCACGGCGCTGATGGTGTGCTTCTCGACACTAACGATTTATCGCAAATCGCTAAAACTATGGATTTTGCGCGCAAATCAGAGCACGTATTAGATCTTGTGCCCGCCACTGTAACGACGGTGAGGCCCGTCGGAATGGGCGATCGCGTCTGCATTGACACGTGTTCCCTGATGATGAGCGGCGAAGGCATGCTTATTGGGTCAGGTGCCAACGGATTTTTCTTAGTGCACGCAGAGACAGAGGAGAGTCCATACGTCGCTCCTAGGCCGTTTCGCGTGAATGCCGGACCTGTACACGCGTACATCTATGAGAACGGTAAGACGCGCTACCTGTCAGAGCTCGAAGCGGGCGACGAAGTGATGATTGTACGCAGCAACGGAGAAACGCGTCAAGGCGTGGTCGGCCGTATAAAAATTGAGCGGCGCCCCTTAATACTCATCGAGGCAGAAGTGGAGGGGACGTCAATAAAGACGCTCCTTCAAAACGCGGAAACTATTAAGCTCGTCGCTGAATGCGGCACTCCTATTGCCGTTACCGCATTGAAGCCTGGAGACGTCGTCCTTGTGCACTTCGAGCGAGTTGCACGGCATTTCGGTATCGGCGTTGAAGAGACGCTTATTGAGAGGTGATCACATTATTCAACTGCGCGACGTGACGGTCGGAGGAGAGGAGGGGCCAAAGATCGTTGGCGTTATATACGAACCAAGACAGGCACAACAGGCCGTTGAAGAGGGAGTGGATATCATCGAGTTTCGGGTCGATCTCGCTGAAGACATTGATGGTGTAGTGCGCGACCTCGAGAGAGTTTCTCTTCCTATCATCCTCACTAACCGGCGGGTCGAAGAGGGCGGGAACGCAACGATTAATCGCCGAGATCAGCTAGGTCCTCTTATCTCATACGCGTCCATCGTCGATATTGAGCTAATGGCGCCTGACAGAGACGACCTCATGGCCGAGGCAGCTACCCAAGGTCGACCCACGTTGCTCTCTTACCACGATCTCGACGGAACGCCCGCAGAAGCGGCGATGCTTGAGATTATGCGCACCGCAAGCCATTACGGCGACGTTGTCAAGCTTGCAGTAACCATCGAACACTTACAGGACGCCCCTAGAGTGCTCGATGTAAGCCTTGCCGCTAAAGAGGAGGGCTTGACATTCAGCGTGGTGCCAATGGGATCGCTTGGGTCGCACATCAGGCCCATTATGGGGGTCTACGGCTCCTCGCTACTCTACGGGTACGTCGGGCGGCAAATATCCCCTAAAATGCGGCCTTACGGGTTTACCGGGAAACGTGCATCGCCAGGGATGCTCAGCGTTTCACAACTAAAACGTGCTCTTACAGAGATCCGGTCATGGCAGTAACGACCGTTTATGGCGTCATTGGCAGCCCTGTAGGTCATTCGCTCTCTCCTTATATGCATAATGCAGCGTTCGACGCGCTCGGCATCGATGCTGCATATTATGCCTTCGACGTGGATAAAACGCAGGTCGGAAACGCAATACGTGGAGCCCTAGCGCTAGGGTTTGGCGGACTTAATGTCACCTTCCCTCTCAAAAAGGATGCTTTGCTTTACTGCAACCCTGACGCACTGTCAAAACGCCTCGGTGCGGTCAACACGATAGACCGCAACGGAGGAGGCTATAACACTGACGGCATTGGAGCCGTCAGTGCACTTAAAGAGGCGGGCATAACGGTTAAGGGCACTACCGTCCTGCTTCTTGGTGCCGGCGGCGCCGCGAAGGCAATTGCTGCGCAACTACTCGTTGCCGGAGCTCGCGTGCTCATCGCCAATCGGACAGAGAGTAGATCGCTTATCCTCGCCCGACAAATGACCGAAGCAAACGTCGATCGCGGCTGCGGAGACGTTGAGGCACATAGTCTCGTCGAGATCGATCACCTCGTTAATGAGGCGCGCGTACTCATCAATGCAACGACCGTTGGTATGCGCGGCGTTCTTGACGGGCAAACGCTCGTTAGAGCCCATCAAATGCATTCTAGGCTCGTCGTGTTTGATGTTGTCTATCACCCGCTTGAAACCCCCTTGCTACGCGAGGCGCGCTCCGCAGGTCTACAAACTATTGATGGAGTAAAGATGTTGGTGCACCAAGGCGCTGCGTCTTTCGCCCTGTGGACCGCAAAGGAGCCACCCGTGCAAATCATGGAGGCCACTGTGCGTGAGAGGCTCCTAAACGTGAACAGTGCGGAGAACGAGGACTAACGATAATGGCACTCAAGGCAGCAATCGTTGGTGGCTACGGGGAGATGGGGCGTTGGTTCGAAAGATTTCTTGTTGAACGCGAGATAGATGTAGCGCTTGTAGGTCGGTCCTCAAAAGCACACTATGCGGATTACGATTTAGTTGTCATCGCCGTTCCCGTCGACGTTACTTGCGACGTTATAGCTGAAGTCGCACCTCAGATGAAGCCAGGCGCGGTCCTGTTCGATATAACCTCCGTCAAGAAAGATCCCGTTAAGCAGATGCTAATCAGTGCGCCGCCAGGCGTCGAACTCTTAAGCGTCCATCCGCTTTTTGGTCCCAGCATGCCTGACATGGAAGGGCAGACCGTCATCGTGACGCCGGTGCGCGGCGAACGCGGGTGCAGGTTTCTCATCAGCCTTTTCGAAAACGCCGGCGCCCATATAGAAGAGCTTTCTGCGGATGAGCACGACCACGTTATGTCAGTGATTCAAGGATTGACCCACTTCGGATATATCGCTACGGGTGCTACGCTCGAAGCGCTTCGCTTTGATGTTAAGCACTCTCGCCGCTTTATGAGCCCTGTATATGAGATTCTAATAGATTTTGTAGGCCGCATTCTTGGACAAAATCCTGCATTATACGCATCCATCCAGATGAATGCAGATCGGTCCGTCCGCGAGGCCTTTCTGACACAGTGTGCAGCATTGGTTGAAATTATAAACGCAAATGATAGCGCGGCGTTCATCGCAACGATGAAACGGGCAGCAAAACATTTTGGCGATGCAGAACCGGCCTTAAAACGTTCAAATAAACTTATCATGGCCAACATAAAGGAACTAGAGGACTTCAAAAGATCTATTGGAAGTACTCGAGGACTGAGAAACGTTTACACAGGAGCAGTACACATCGGTGTTATAAAGAGCGCTTCCCCGCGCGAGATCTCTATTGAAGAGGGGTCCAAGGGCGTTATTTTAAAGACGGAAAACGTTCAGTTAATGTCCGACGAAGAAGTCAAACGATATCGATTGGCGCACGGACAGCGCTATAGGGATTTTTCGGCGGTTTTTCCTCCCGGAGCGAGCCCTGAGATTATCGTACGTGTGATTTCAACAGTCGCTGAGGTTAATTCAGTGAGCGTTATTGACCACTATACGCCACAAAGCAGTTACACGTTCCGCGTCTCGACCTACGTCGATGGTGATATCGAACGTCTTCACCGTGACGTGACCGAGCTCCTCGTAGGGATCGGCGGTAAAATTCGTTAAAAGAGTCTGATTTGGAGTAACGCTGGGTAGCTTCTTACCGGGAGTGACACGCAGACTAAGATGAGCAAACTGGAAAAGGTTTTCATAACGGGCGCTACGGGGTTCCTTGGCTCTCACTTGGCCGACTGTCTTACGAAACGCGGGACCACTATCAGCGTCCTCGTCCGTGGTCAACCGGACCGCATTACTAGAGACGGGCTCTGCGTGGTGCAAGGGGACCTAAGCCACCCGTTGATCATAAGCGATGCATCAACCGTATTCCATTTGGCCGCCATCTCGCACGTTGGCCGTGCGCTCGAAAATCCTCGGCAAACGTTCGAAACGAACACAGCAGGCACGTTGACCGTCCTTGAAGCGATCAGACAGTCATCATCTGTGGAGAAACTTGTATTTGTAAGCTCAGCCCACGTATACGGTGAGCCTATGTACCTTCCTATAGATGAGGGGCACCCCGTTCGAGCACAAGAGCCATACGCGGCGAGCAAGCTAGCGGCAGAAGCTTTCGTTTCCGCATACAGCAGCGCTTACGGTATACCTATAGCTATAGCCCGGCTCTTTAACACATATGGGCCTCGTCAACATCCCGATTTCGTTATCCCTTCGATCATCAGGAGCGCCCTCACTCAAGACGCTCTGATGTTAGGCAATCTTACCCCTACGCGGGACTTCACCTACGTAGATGATATAGTGGAAGCTTTTTTACGTCTTGCTGAAACCGGCAAGGGAGTCTATAACGTAGCATCAGGAGTTGAGATCAGTATCGAAGCGCTTGTAGCGCGAGTTGCAGAGATCCTCGGCAAACCTCTGACCATTTCGTCTCAGCGTGCGCAGCGCAGGTCGGCCGCCGTCGAAATTGAAAGGATGTGTGCAGATATATCGCGTATCAAAGCGCTAGGATGGAAGCCGCGCGTTAGTCTTATTGACGGTTTAACGAATACCATCACCTGGTACCGCGACCAACTTTAGCAGAGCTGCCTTTATTATGGCAGTATGTTACCGTCAATGGGCTACGAAGGTCAAGGGAAAGCCCTGTCCTAAACGAATCCATAACAATGCTTGCGCGAGCTTCAAGCGTGCGTTACGCACGTAGCATCGACAGAAGCGCGGACAAGCGTTGGAAGTTTACCCCACGTAGCAAGCTTGTCCCCGACGATCAACAGGGAACCTACGACGCCGCTTATGGCCTTTATGGCACTAAAAGCTGCTTCGGGATCGTTACTTAAGTTCCCAAGCGCCGAAGCAGCAGCGTCAGCCAAACACGCCGTTTCAGCGATAACACACGCGACGTCTGCTGTACCGAAGCTAATAGAGGGACCAACCGTAGCAGAAGACGTACAGACGCCCAAAAACCGGGTTGGTTCAATCTTAAACCCCACATCTTTGAAGGGAGAGACGCCCCCATATATGCCGATGATCACGTCACGGTCACTCGTAAAAGCGATATCGCCCCCGTTATCGACGATTGCATATGATGCGCCTGCGTCTACCATCGCCTCAACGGCGAGATCTGCGATAACGCCTGCAACCGCAGCCATCGGTCCGACCTTCGCCGCTGACGAGGCGCCGAGCATCCTGCGAACGATATCTGGAGGGTCTCCGATATACTCTTCAACTGGTTCTAGCGCGAAACGGAAGAAGGGATTTAACTCGATAAAAAGTTCCAAATTGCGTCGGTGGACTCTAATCGCCTGTTTCGCATGCGCGATGTGCTCGGGCGCATCAGCAATGATTGTAACGACGGTCTGCTTAAGCTGAAACTTCTCCTTCATTCCTCAGCGGTCTTGATGGCACCATGAGGGCACATTGTTATGCAGGTCTTGCAGAGCACACATCGGGTGAAGTCGATGGAGATCGACCGATCCTTGTTGTACGTAAAGACTTCCACAGGGCACACCGATACACACGCACCGCATTGCACACACTCAGCTTCGTCGAGCACGACTGGCATATCCATTTCCCGCACCTCGGTGCCACGCCGCCTGAATGCCTCAGCTACCTCTTCGACTCGTTCATCGGGCACATCGATCACTATTTCTCCAATAGTAGCGTCTACTAACGCCCGATCGATGTTGATGCGCACGCCCGTTTCCAAAACGACGTCTGCTAATAGGGGGTCCTGCATAACCTTTTGTGGAAACTTCAATACGATCTTCATAGAGACCTCTTGACTGTTTCACCTACATGCGAGGAGCTTGCTCAGATCCTCACTCGTAATGATGCCTACTACCGTGTTAGCCTGGTCAATAACGGGAAGTGCCGAGATGTTGTGCCGCTCAAGACGCCGAGCGGCAAGGTCAATAGGCTCGTCAGGCTTCGCTGTAATGACGCGCTTCGTCATTATCCCTTTTAAGCTATCGCCCTTGTTTAAAGCCACCGCCTTTGAGATGTCGTACGCCGTGACGATTCCGATGAGTTTGTTGTCAGCCGACACCACTGGCAAGTGATTCACTTGTTTTCCAACAATTATCTTTGCGGCTTCTTGTATACTGATCTCTTCATGCACGGTGATACTTGGGAGCATCACTTCTCGTACAAGCGGCGCCTTGGAAAGCTGCTTCATAGGCTTGAGTACTGCTTGGTTTGGCAACCGCATCGTTGGCAATGCGAGCTCAAATGTGCCTTTTCGTATCCACTCGGCAAGTTCTGTGGCGATTTCCTTTGCCTTAAAGAAGCTCGACATGGATGAAGTACGGACTTCCTTCCCATTAAGATCAATTATTCCTGATTTTAACTCTTCGTAACTGACTGTCATCAGTTCAGGCCGTGAACGACGGCCAACGCCGTAATCGAGAACCGTCGTACGGATATCAGCATCGCTGATCGCCGTTTTTCGCGCAATCCCAGCGTTCAGGACTGGAATCGGCACGCCAATCCCCACATACAGCGAAGTGCCGTATTTGTGCAGAATTGCAGCTCTGAGATAGTCGGTGCTCATCGCCTTCAGGTCGCCGGTCACCATGAGCGTGCCGAAGTTGTTCACAGGATCGTGCTGCGTCCCATGACCTACCACATATCCTTCAGCGCCGCAGAGGAAGATCTTCGTGCCCACGCCGATAGTCTCATAATCGGGATCATTATAGATGGGCGAAAGTGTGCCGGAACCAGAATAAGTCGCATTTCCGAACCGCGGCAACAACGTCCCCATATAGGTGTAGAACACCCTATCGGCAGAGTTGGTCGCGACGTTATATCGTTGATATGCGTTGCGGGGGTTCAACATGGTCGCCTCGTTGAGGTCCCCAATATTGATGGTAGTCTCTACGCTTCGGCGCGGATAGCAGTCGGTCGCATAACCTACGGCCTTTAAATGGACCTCCCTATGGGCAACGAGATCCTCGATGACGTGCGCCCCACCGTACTCAATACCACGCGTCTCTGAAAGCTGAGTGGCTCCGATGAACGCATCAACCGCAGCGACACCAGCATATGCTTCCACGTCGTTGAGCCACACTTTGCTCAACTTAATTGGCGGATCTGAGTGACCGAAGTTCATCCACACGCCAGACGAGCACATCGCACCGAACGTGCCAGTAGTGACGACGTCGACCTCTTGTGCTGCACTTTCTAGCCCCAGCTCCCCGACAATGTGAGTCATTTCGTCAGCTGTTACGACGTGGACGCTTCCGTCCCGAATGCGTTCGTTAATCTCTTCTAAGCTTTTTGGCACGTGCGTCTCCAAAAAAGTCGCTGCATAGCGAGTAAACAGTGATCGTATTGCGATAGCTATTATTTATTCTTGTTGGGCTCCAAAAAAGGCGTCTTTTCATCGCACTTTTTATTGCAGCCGACTTGTCTTTATTAATGAAAAAAGGCAGCTTAAGGTAATCTTTATGTCCAAATAACGTGTAGAAAAAAAGAATGCTTTCCATCGTTATTCCAGCACATAATGAAGCAGATCATATAAATGGGCTCCTCGAAGCTTTCAGCGCTTTTAGCGGCTTAGAACTTATCATCGTGGAAGACGCGTCGACGGACGGGACCCAAAATATCGTGCAGGAATTTGCAGCGCGCAACAACAACGTAGTGCTCTCAAGCTGCGACACGTTAACCGGCAAGGGGGCCGCAATAAAGAGGGGGCTCGCGTTAGCGAAAGGGGATATTCTAGGATTCATAGACGGCGACGGATCGATTCATCCGAACGACCTCATGCGCGTCGCCGCTACGATCAACGACGGTGCGGATCTTGCTGTGGGATCTCGAGGCCTCCGCGACTCTGTTATTGTTCACCCGCAACCGCTATCGCGACGAGTCTCAGGTTCAATCTACAGTCTACTCGCGCGTGCACTGTTGGACACCCACGTACGAGATTTTCAATGTGGCTGCAAGGTGTTTCGCCGCGAAATGTGGAACTCACTTACTATTACCTGCGATGGATTTGCGTTTGATTCCGAACTCATAGCAAAGGCGCACAAAAAAGGATTCGTCATTATCGAGGTGCCCATTACTTGGAGCAATAAGTCAAATAGTAAAGTTCGCATCCCGAGAGACGTCGTGCCGATGCTAAAGTGCCTCTTAAAAACACGGGCCCAAGTTAGGAGATGAAAAATGAACCGCAAGTACTTCGCTGCGCTGTTTATCGTCGCTGTCGTTCTGATCGTATTCAGGGTGGGCTTTTCCCTCGTTCAGTGGGGCGATTCGCAAGATCCTGATCCATGGAAGGTCCTCGGTGATACGAACAAATACGTCATCACCGGGCACTACTCCCCGTCTGAAATGCAGTCCACGTACTATGGAGCTTATTCAGTAGGCCTCCAAGCAGTGCTTGCGGCACTATCCGTTTTTACCGGCGTTGATCTCATCACGCTTGCGCTCTACTTCTTACAAATAGCAACGCCCCTCGTCATGGTAATAGTTGCGTACATTATAACCTCACGATCCGGCAAGGATACGACCTTGGTAATCCCGGTTATGATCCTTTTGGTAGGTTCATTCTTAGGCATCACGCGACAACAGTCGCGGATGATCGAAGAGAATGTGGGATTTATCCTCTTTTGTGGGGCCCTACTCTTCCTTTACCTCTATTACAACAAACGAGCCTCGCGTAGGCTTACGTTTTCAATGCTCACGATAATACTGCTCGCAAGTATTTTCACCCACCACATCAGCTTTCTGATGATCGCATTGCTCGCGATGCCTTTCCTTGTTTTAAAACTGAAATACGCTGCCCCAGCCTACATCGCAGCCATTTTCGTGCCCTGGTGGATCTATTACCACGTGGTCAATGGCTACAACGGCCCCTATGTCGGCATCTTTTTTTACACTATCCTAGTATTGGCGATGCTCTACGCGGCCGCTGTTCTGTGCTTAACCGTCTTTCGGCGTTCGAAAACAACTCCAATTACCACACGGCTAATAGCGCGTCTGCGGCAAATACTCCTAACATTCTCAAATGCCAAGAGCCAACAAGTCACGACCTTCACGCTTATATTAGGCGCAGTGGCGGTCATATATTCCATCGCTACGCGATTGCAGTCAGGTTACGTGCCCTTCTTTTTGCCCCTTGCTCCCCTCGTGCTCTACGCTGGCGCGTGTAGCGTAACAAGCGAGGATCACAAAGCTGACCAGTTAGACGTTAATTACACGCGCTACCTGCTCGTAATTCTCATTTTGCTCTCACTGGCAACCGCATTTGGTTTTATTATACAATCATACGTAAGTAGCGTCCTCACGAGTACCACTGCGCTTCATTCAATCGAAGGGCTTGCTTCTGTGGACTTAGGCAGCCGGTTTATGACATGGGTCGCATTCATCTACGGCCTCATAGCAACTATGGGCCTCGTCCTCGTTGGACGCGAATTTCACATCTCCAAACGTTGGCTTGCGCCTTCGTTGATCGTAACGCTGCTCATATTAGCTTCGATCAATACTGCAGTTCTTGCCGTGAACTACGACGCGAGCTTTGCGATTACAGCACCACCCGACAGTCGCGTCATCGCTACCGCGCAGTGGACTGCAGGAAAGGACCCTGACAACGCCACGATGACCGATTATAAAAACGAGATGGTGTATTGGTATTATACGGGTTCGCTTGTGACCTACACACCGCTGACTGAAGTTGGTAATTTGACGGTGCTCGACTATGTCTATCCCAATTTCCTCCAGACGTGGAACTACTCGGGCCATACAGGCATCAACTACTTGCTCCTCACCGCCACTCCAGAAAAGTTCTATTACGAGCATCTTTTCAACGGGAAGTGGAAGCTGCCCAGCCAGAATACAATGCTGTGGCAGAAGCGCATCGCCGCAATTGACAACGGAGCACAGGCCACTGGTGCAAAAAACTATACGAATAGCTACGACAAAATCTATACGAACGGCTACTCGTACTACTATAAAGTGGTTGCAGTTTAGCGTAGAGTCGGGAGCACAGCCGTTGAACGAAGCTGCAGCTCACGACTTTAAATCGACTGCTTTTCTGTTGCGGGGGTAGCTAGTGCCATAACTACTCAATATAGCCAAGCGCCACTGATCCAAATAAACATGTTATGAGTGGCTATGACGACAGCAATTGCACCGATCACGATATTTTTTTGCCAATTGTCCGAAAGCATCAACCCAAGAAAAATGTATAATGGAAATATCCCCGCTACGAGGCGTACAAACGAATTGGGCCAAGTGTTTAGCAACAAGTAAGTGGCCAGCGAGACGAACGAATACGCGGAAAGTGCTACATCCCTCTTGAGCATCGTCACGATTGTAGCGATTATTAGCAGGGTATCGATCAAGAATACAGGCAAAATAGCGTAGTTGAACGGCTGCCAGCTAGGCCCTTGGAAACCGAAACCATAAACACGCAGGTTATAAAACAGGTTTGTAACTGAGAGATTCCCGTTCCAGTTTGCAGCCTCAACGCTTGATACTATGAACGGGTTACCGAAACGGTAGAAGTAGAAAAGGTAGAGCATTCCTAAACCTGCGCAGGTGATTATAATGACTGCAAGTTGTCTGATGACTTGCGACCTCTGCCGTTGCGAAAAGAACCCATACAGCATATCGACAAGAAAAATAACAAGAATGAACGCGCCGATTTGGCGTGTAAAAATGGAGAATATTGCGAAAAGCGTGGCGAGTCCAAACCTAGCCCGCTTCCAGAAGTAATACGCGCCGATCGTAAAGGCGAGAAAGATGGGCTCTGAATATGAAACGAGATTGCAGACAAGGAGCACCGGGAATACCATATAGGCAAAGCACACTCTGAGTCGGTACTTCTCATTAACGACAAGTGGCACGAGCTTGTAGAGAAAGTAGAGGCCAAGGAACGAAAATGCATTTGAAATGAGCACCTCAACCAAGCGCATGGCTGCCGGTTGGTTTAAGCTGAATATCTTGATTAAAAAGGGGTACATCGGCGGAAATGCCGCTGAATTCGGATAATTATAAGCATACCCGTTATAAGCGATGCCCTGATACCATCCTCCATCCCATCTGGAGAGGAACATCGGATCTTGAAGCAACGCTGCCGGCTGATATCGTAGGCTTATCGCTATCGCTCCCAAGAGAACGATGATCTTTATCGCCCCATAAACCACTAGGGTGTCAAGCAGTCGGTCTCTGGTGTAGTACTGGATTGTGTGCGCTACAAGCGCTTGAGCCTTTTTTGATATGTTGTGGCACATAGACGAGATTCTGCTAAGCATGCGAGGTGCTGTATAGTCATAACGCGTATTGTGTTCATCCTCACTTAAACAATCTTCTTTAGATAAACCAAAGTATTTTCACGTGCGTCGAGTAACGCTCGCATCGGTTTTCGGCGCCGATACGAAAATGCTGCACGTTAGAGGTTAATTCAACCTGAATGACGTCCGGGCGTGTTGGAGTGCACTAAACGCTAAAGGACATCCGTTAAAGGCCAGACGTACGTGGCACTCTGAGGCACAATCCGGTATAAAGTTGCGGTCACACTTCCCCTAACAGCAGACTCTTTATGGCGCGCCTGCTGTAATGCTAACAGAAGTTACGTTACCTATCTTACAATAGCTCGAATCAATGCACAACAACACCTCTGTGTCCATAATTATCCCAACATACAATGAGCGAGACAACCTAAGCGAGCTTCTGGAGCGAATTCAACGTTCTGTAGGGTCACTGGACTTCCCTTATGAAGTCCTTGTTGTTGATGACGATAGTCCCGACGAAACTTGGAAGGTTGCTGCTCGTTATTCAGAAAATTATTCAGTGCGAATTCTACGAAGAAAAGGGAAAAGAGGACTTGCAACAGCCGTTTTGGAGGGGATCAAAAAATCATACTACGATATTGTCGTCGTCATGGACGGTGATCTGCAACATCCTCCTGAAATGATACCGAAGTTGATCTCTGTCGTCAGTGATGGGGCGGACATAGCGATTTGCAGTCGGTTTGTCGAAAAGGAGACTTTGGAACAGTTCGGTTTGTTTAGACGGAGTATGTCAAAAGGTGCTGATTTAATCGCCAGAACTTTGTTCAGGCAGCTTCGCAGTATAAAGGATATTGAGTCTGGCTTTTTCGCCTTTCATAAGGACGTTATTGCGCATGCGAACCTCAATCCAGTGGGATACAAGATACTCTTGGAAATCCTCGTTCAAGGAGATTATAAGACGGTTTCGGAGATCCCGTACAGATTTGATCAGAGAAGAGCCGGAGCAAGCAAACTGGGGATCAACGCTGCTATAAGTTATATCTATCATATGTCGAGCCTCTTTTTAAGGTCGGGCGAATTTCACCGGTTTTTGAAGTTCGGTGCAGTAGGGGCTGTCGGCGGTATTTTCAATCTAGCAGTACTCTACTTGTTGACAGAGCTCGGTGTTTATTACCTGCTATCAGGGCTCATTGGTATAGAAGCCGGCCTCCTTTTAAACTTCTTTTTGAATAGATCATGGACGTTTAAGGATCGACGAACCCAAGGATTTGGATACATGCTCACCGCCTTATACAGGGATCACGCTGTGAGATTTGTTGGGATTGTGCTCAACCTTGTTATCTTATGGTTTCTAACTAGCTTTTTCGGTCTTTACTATCTCACGTCGCAAATAATTGGTATCGCAGTGGCTATGTTTTGGAACTATGGCGGGAATCAGTGGTGGACTTGGGAGGCCGCCTAAGGACTATTTCTAATTCGTTAGAAGCTCGAACAATCTTCTTAACGCGAAACTAGCAATAACCTTTGCTGATAACCGGTCAACGAACAACAGTGATTCCTGCGCTTGATAGAACGATTGCCCATAAGCTTGTAGCCCTTCTTCTTCTTGTTGCTACTCCCCCGTAGTTCATCAGACTGGACTTAAAACGTGGCGTTATTGTGAGCTGAGGTTGGCAGATCTCAAGTGCACTTCTCAAACAAAAAACATTATAACCGCGACGAATTCGGCTTCGCAGAACTTGGTGTAACGTCCATGCTCCCAGATCTGATCCACTCAAGATCCAACGTCACATAGGTAAACCCGAGCTTGACGAACGCTTCGGCTATAGCTGAACTATGTAGAATTATAACTCTTGCATCCTCCTTGCCGATTTCTATGCGGGCGAAACCGTTATGGTCTCTTACCTTTGCTCTCACGATCCCAATTGCATGTAACATACGTTCAGCTTGTCTTACCCTTTCAATTCGCTCTTTGGTAACTATCGTGCCATAAGGGAAAGACGTGAAGAGACACGCGTTGGAAGGAACATTTGCATTCGGTAAGTCGAGCGTTCGCGCGAAACTTCTAACGAGCCTGATGAGTCTGTTGATGTTGTTTTCTGTTTTGCTGCCGCTCATCATTTTCAAGAGCACCGCAAGACCTTGAAAGAGGTGATGCGTATGTTGAAAAAAGGCGGCTGGTGCATATATCTTTATGAGCCGGCATGCCTGCCGTTATGGTATCCATTGGCGCGCGGACACCTGGAGGCCGAGTGGCCCTATGCATCTGAAGATGTGTTGCGGTATCCGGAACTACTACGATTAGCCCGTGAGGCCGGATTGACAGGAAAAGTCGATTTTTATCCAAATATCGCGGAGAAACGCCCGCCGTTGATGGCGCTTTATTTTATTTTTATAAAGACTTTTTCGTTTTTGCAAAGGCTTTTGCCGTGTAGCGCAAATTTTCTTTTTACAAAGGAAACAAGCTGATGACCTAAGCGTGGCGTATTAACCCGTGTGCGAAGCGTAGTGACGTGCGCGCGTATGCGCGGAGAAAAAGAGATGAAGATAGTAGGACATTACAGACGCCGACAAGATTTTATCCGCGAGCCGGCGGTATTGAAGAAGTGGCGCTGCAGATACGCAGAGGACTGATACGCAGGGGGCAAAAGGTCACCCGTTTTTTGTGCTGATGAACCCCGGAAAAGGGATATGGTTTTTGATGGCATCGTCGATCCCGATATGATGCATGACTGAGCAAACACAGCTCATCAGCTATATGGGTATATTTTCAGTGAGTGCGTAGGATTTCAAACGGTGTTTCGTTCGACATTAGAATGGGACAATTCCGACTGAGCGAAGCACTAATAGCGGGGCGCGTCACCCCAATACGGGTGTCCATTTGATTGAGAGTTCGAAATAAGCCAGAGGTGCTGACATAGGCGTTATAGCTGGCTCCTGCCGCTTAGTTGTTGACCCATTTTGATCGTGCAAAATGGCGCAGACATCGAGATAGCTGGTCCGTGTGCAAAGTCGGACGCCTCTGATGGCTTAGGCGATATGCGACGATCATTCTCGCGGTTGCGTCGCGTACACGATCATCGGGCCTTCTTTATAAATGAGAGGTGTTTCTTGGGGTGTATTATTAAATAGCCTAACGATCAGACCAACTTGCCGCGGTGTCAAGCTCTCCTGGTGCACGATCACATACTTAATATTATAATGAGAAAGAACTGATGGATTGAGATCAGTGACGTTTACAGACGTATTATTTGGCGTTATGTCTTGAATGTGGTAGAGGAAGCGCGCGACCGGTTCTGTCTCAATGAACTGCCTGGCCTGAGGTGGCTCGCGAGAGACGTAGCCGTTGACTAAGGGCTTTTGATGTATCGTTTGATAGTACATGATTGTCGCATTTGGTTCAGAAGTCACCTCGAATATTGCGTAATTCCCAGGATCGGAGGCAATATTCTCGTAAAAGGCGGGGATGGTAGTTGGTGCAGTGGGATAGGGCACTGAGAGAAATTCAAAAAGTATCAATCCCGCACAAATGACGCATAGAACGTTCTCCTTGCTAACGATGCGTCCTGGTGCTTGTGAGCGATTTACGAGGTATTGCAGCGCGAATCCGGAGAGCACGGCGACACAGAGCATCACCATTACGTCCCACCGTGAAGGCACACGGGCTATTGAAAATACAGGTAGATCCCATAAAGCGGCGTAAGGAAGGTGTATCGTAGCGTTATGGAGGTAGGGGACTGTACTGGGAACGTGCACCAAGCCATTTGCTCGCAGCTCGGGGCCGAGGCTAAGCACGAGGAATACGCCCAATGCCACGGCCCAAAACCATACGTCGTGTGTTCGCTGCTTAATGATTGCGATGATTGAAAGTGCAAGACCGACGTAACCTATAAACACCGTGCCCTCCGTGAGATTCCCGCCATTCCCGAGCACAAAATGGCTGTACAAAGGAGCCACTTCTGGGCCCAGCAGCGGATGATATGATGCCGGGATGAAGAAAGCGACAAGGTCTGCCGAGTAAACGGAAAACCATCCATACAAGCTGTACATATAGCCGCCATGAAGCAGTTCTTGAAGCATTGGAATAAGAAGTGGAGAGACGAGTGCACCAAAAACAACAAATGTGAGGGCTGTTCGCTTCAAAATGCCAGTGAACGATGCGTGCTGTCTCTCCCTCCAGAAATAATAGGCGGCAGCAAGGATAGAAAACACAACAAGATAGATAACGTAGTAGAAGTCGCTAAAGGCAGCGAGCGAAAGAAACAGTCCTGCAATTACGGGGTCCGACCGTTTGTGCGCTCTAAGCGTTTTTAAGAAAAAGAGTGCATAAAAGGGAATCCATTCTGTCGTCATCATGTTCAGCTGGCCCATCCCATGCGCGAAGCGATAAGGACTGAACATGAAGATAAGGCCAGAGATGAACGCGACCTTTGTACTAACGCCGAGGTATCGCAGCAGTAAGAACGCGCCGCACCCAGAGAGAACGAAACTCATCAGCCAAAGGAACGTGTATGCATGTGGCAGATCCCAAATGAGCTGGAGGGGAACAGAAAGCGCGGCGTTAAAAATTGAGGTAGTCGAGAAGGCGAGGCTGACGCCGACGGGGTAGAAAATGTACGGTGTGACGAGAGGATTCGTATGGGCAAAAACAGCATTCTTAAATGTCCATAAATCCCATAAAAACCAGTAGCCGTCCCCGCCATGTCCAGGGATGGTGTTTGCGGAGAACGCGACCGGATACGTGAAGATAATCGTCAGTATCACGTACAATACAAATACGATTACTCCGACTCGATAACGTGACAGCAACTCTAACGTTTTTTGCTTTAGCTTCACCGCGCTCCACCTATCAAGATCGGCTCTACAAGTAGCGTTTTCTGCTCTTTTTATGGTCTACAAGAGTTTCTTCATCAATATATATTGCGATTAAAGAGATCCCTTGTCCCGCGCGATTTCCACAACGTAATCGTTTGTATCGAATCTGGTTCAGCTTGAGGAATCTTTTTGGGTGTAGCACTATAGCTCTATCAAATTGAGCATTCTCGAGACCTAGGCCTACTCTTAGTCACCTTTTCTCTCTACCTCGAAGTCCGTTGCAGCAGCCACTCTGCGAGGATATACGACTGAATAAATGCTTCTTTCCAAAACATTTTACTGCATAATGAACAGGTTCTTTAAGGAAAAGAGTGGCACTAGAATACACAATCCCGCACGCTGTGTTGTAGCTTTACGTAAATCTATGCAGAACGAGAATACGTCAGTAGTAATTTCGGGCCATTTTAGGCTTGAAAACAAACGCGAGCTTCTAAAGGGAGTTCATCGTTCCATGAAGCCGTTAGGTGCGGCCTATGAGATCATTTTTGCAGATGATGATGATGATGCCAACGAGTGGTGGAAGAACGGTTCGGAGTTTCCAGAAATGACCTCGGTGCGAGCGGTACGAACCTCGCAAGAAAGTGGGCGAGCAAAGGCTGCAATGGATGGAATCAAAGCTTCCAGTTATGACTTAATCGTTGTAATGAGCTGTAACGCAGCTCCAGAAAAAATTCCCGAACTGATCTCACGCGTGCAAAATGGCGCGGACATCGCGATAGCTGGTCCGTGTGCAAGCTCTGAGGGCTCTGGCGACTTAAGTGTTGTTCGACGAATCATTCTCGCAGGTGCCGATCTTTTTACGCGAACGCTATTTAGGGAGCTGCGGAATGTCGCAGACGTTGATTCTGGCTTTTTCGCCGTGCGAAAAGGCGTAATGACGCGTGCACATCTCAATCCAGCTGGGGATAACCTTCTGCTGGAAATTCTTGTTCAAGGGGACTATAACTCGATTTCCGAAGTCAGGGAGGAAGCCGATAAACGAAATGCAGTCACGAAAGCCGGAGGCAAAAATGCAGCGACGCTGAGCCACATATCAAGCCTGTTCTGGAGGTCGGGCGAATTTCATCGGTTTTTAAAGTTCTGTGCAGTAGGCGCTGTTGGTGCTGTTTTGAATCTTGCTGTGCTGTATTCGCTGACTGAACTAGGTGTTTTTTACCTACTTTCAGGCCTCTTAGGCATAGAAGCGGGCCTTCTGTCAAACTTCTTTTTAAACAGGTCGTGGACATTCAAGGATCGACAGCAACGAGGACTCGGATATGTGCTCACCGCCTTATAAAGAGATCACGCCGTGAGGTTTGTTGGGATAGTACTCAACCTCGCCATCTTATGGCTCTTAACTAGCGTATTCGGTCTCTACTACCTCACGTCACAGGTAGTAGGCATCGGTGTGGCAATGCTGTGGAATTACGGGGGGAACCAGTGGTGGACCTGGGAGCCTGTCTAAGGACTGATGTCGAACTAGCCAATCGCGATGCTGCGCAACAATCTGTCAAATAGGTGCGAGACGTGAGGTCCCCGGCTGACGCACCGGCAGCAGGTTGATTTTAAAGATCTTGATACCACTGCCGAAGAGCTTCATTGAAGCCTCTGAAATATCAGCCTCTTTGTTGGAAGAACCGCAGTGCCATATTTGAGGGAGGCGAACGTCACAGCAACACGCTAGCTCGAATCAATACCCAGTAAGAATACGCATGAGCCCCTAATTGTCACCACTTGCGGGCTCTCTTTTCGTCCTACTAAGTGTTACTTCCATGCTCCCTGATCGGAACCATTGGAGATCCAACGTAACATAGGCAAATCCGAGCTCTCTGAACGTGTCAGCTATCATCGACGATTGCGCTACGACCTTTTCGGCCTCATCTTTGTCGATTTCAATGCGTGCGAGGTGATTGTGGTCTCTAACTTTTGCTTTCGCGATGCCAATCGCCTTTAATGCACGTTCAGCGTCTTTCAGCCTTTCGATTCGTTCTGTAGTTATTGTTGTACCGTAAGGAAAGGAGGTGAGAAGACAAGCGACAGAAGGCGCGTCCGCATTCGATAAGCCTAGTTTATGCGCGAAGCTTCTTACCTCATCTTTGGTTAGGTCGATTAGTGGAGACACAACGCTGAGTTCCCTCAAAGCTTTCAGACCAGGCCTATAAGCCTCGAGGTCCGACGCATTCGTGCCGTCGATTACCGCGGTGAGGTTTAGTTCATCCGCCAAGTCGCGCAGCACGCTAAAGACTAACTTCTTACAGTAATAACATCGTTCAGGATCGTTGAGCTTCACCTTGAATACGGTCAATGGATCTACGTCAATAACGAGGTGGCGAATTCCTATGCCGTTAGCGATCGTAGCGGCGTGTTCAATCTCGCCGCAACGAAGCGCGCCGTTATCTACCGTCACGGCAACTGCTGCGTCTCCCAATTCCTGCTTGGCAAGCACTGCGACCACTGAGCTGTCAACGCCGCCTGAAAACGCAATCAATGCACTGCGATGTGAGCGAATGTGAGCACGCACTCGTTCGAGTTTGTCACCTTGAAAACCGCCGTCGTTTGGTGCCTCTCTGTTTCGTCCAGTAATGGTTGGCATGATTTTGATATAATGGTACGGTGATAATAGCTCTTGCAAAGTGGTAGCTAATACGTAATCTAGTGCTTTAAGGATATATATGAGCGGTGACGTAACGGACAAAAGCGCGGAGATCAAAGCCCTTCTTATTGCAGAGGGGGGAGTTGATATTGACGAAAGGGTCCTCGGACGTATCACAACTCCCGCCTCAGGGCCAGGAGCGGGCCTAACGTCGTTCTTTTT
>Ga0209124_10000318_pt1 | contig 30036 bp, 30 predicted proteins | sample BarGraIncu01122A_FD_184502 | JGI IMG/M metagenome (GOLD analysis project Ga0209124, IMG submission 184502) | Arctic peat soil microbial communities from Barrow, Alaska - Barrow Graham LP Incubations 011-22A (SPAdes) (version 2) | ecosystem: Environmental > Terrestrial > Soil > Wetlands > Peat...
CTTCACCGGATAAAACTAATCGTTCAGGAACACCTTTTTCAAAATCTTGCATATAAAGTTAGCATACCATAAATCTATATTATTGTCCATAGCTGTGGGCTAAGGCATCGGCTTCAGAAGGATTATATAGTTCCTTCTCTTTACGTATAAGTTCTCAGCGTACACCCCGAACTCATAGTTCAAGGTAGTATTTGATTACAAATCTCCACCTTGACCGATGAGCCTCCTTAGGGTGTACCGCTTCCCTATTAACGTAAAGATAACGGAGGAAAAGTTATGAAAGTATCACAAACAGAGATTGAAAAGCACCGAGCCTTTTGGGCTGAGATAGCCAAAGCGAATGGTTGGTACACCGAATCATTCCATATACAGGTCTGGGTCGATGAAGATGGTAAAGTCACCGACAGCGTGTCGCACATTGGCTTGACCGAAGATATTGTTATCGAGGTGTAATCCCACTTTGTCCTGAGCATGACTTAAAACTGCTCAGTAAGCATTACCTAGTCCTGATAGAATGTAGGTCTTTTTAGATAATTGAAGTATATGTCCTCAAGCGACGATGCGTCATGACAGACGGGAGCGATAGTAGGATCGATATTGTATTTATCTAAGTAATTACATAAAGGAATACCAAACTCATCGAATTGATTAGTTGGAGAAATAAAGCTCCATTCGCCATTATTCTCAACTGCAAACATCCTTGCCCCAGGTTGATCACAGCCATACGCAAATAATACTTGTTTTTTGTCTTTACTCTCGAGCATGGCTGTATAATATACAGCTTTGCAGCCTAGCGCTATATCCTTTTCGCCTGTTATATTTACAAAAGAATTTAACTTATTAAAATCTTCGTCGGTACGTTTTACCACTTTACCACTCGATAAATCAAACTGTATCGACCTAAGATTGACAAAGACTCCGCTCGCTCCAGTACTAGTATTAGTATCGTTTTTTGGGTAATTAATTAATAGAGCTGCAATGACCGACAACAATAATACAACTAGTACGGCTAAAATGACTTCAGGTTTGTTTAGGTGAATTTTAAATTTGTTTTTACTTTTCTTCATGCTGTTTATGTTTATATCCTTTAGTAGAGTTATATCACAAATCATCTAATTGTTAAATAGGGCTCATTTGTTTTAAAGAGTTCTTCCTCCCACTGTCTCTCTCACTATACAAAGCGATCTAGAACCGTCAAGGTAGTACAAGTCTCCACCTTGACGAACCTAGCTCACTTTGTGCCCTTATTGCAGAAGTGGTCGGAATTAGAACCACTCGAAACGAAAGGAGTTTATCATGAATGATAAATCAACAGAAATAGCAAAGATTAATGATGCGTATCGTAAGGCCCGTCAGGGTTTTATGGTAACTAGAGGCGTTAGTGCGCTACCGAATATAGCCACTGTGTTATCTAGGGTCCAAGATTTTAATGAGTTTAGTGAGAACAACGATCCTTACGGCGAGCATGATTTCGGATCATTCGAATGCTTTGGTGAAAAGTTATTCTGGAAGATAGATTACTACGATTCAGCTTTAGAATCGTGGGCCGATCCGCTTGGCAGTGAGTGTCATCGGGTTTTGACGGTGATGCTGGCTGACGAGTATTAGGCCCTATCGTCCTGAGCAAGACGTAAAAAGGCTCTTAGGCAGCATCGGGGAGCGACAACAAGTCTTCGGGGTTGCTAACTTCAGACCAAATATCGTTACTATCTTTCGTGGAGCTCTTGATGGCTTTTAGAGTGCTTGTGTAAAAGCGTGGCTCTACCATATCCAGTGCATCTTGCCTACTTCTCAATAGCTTTTGAAGGTATTTCTCTGACTTACCCCTTTCGGCAATAATAAGCATAGCTGGTAGGTCACTACCCGTGTCACTCCAAGTGTCTTCCAAAAAGAACTCATGATAATCACTTACTAGCTTATTTATGACATACCGAGGCGTGTCATCCGGGATTATGTCAAGGAAATAGCGCCGGGCAGTATCGCCGATAACTAGTGATAGATAACCGTCCGGTAAATTATCCGGGAATGATTCGTAGCTCGATATTTCCCTGCTGGAATAAAACTTAATATCCGGGTAGAGCTGAGCCAGTTCGGTCGATACCGTATAGATTTGCAGCATATGGGATATGAATCTATTTGAGCGATTGTTATCACGGTAGCTGGCTTTTACGATAGTCTCAGGTATATCGTAGTCGTATTGCTGTGATAATAATTTAAAGGCTTTAGGTAATAAAAAGTATGCTGCTGGAAAACCAATTAACCTATATTCTTTCTTGTATTCCTTACCAACATATTTATGTTTAATCAATACTTCTAGCTTTTGATACAATCCTGAATTATTCTTCATTTGCAAACTGGTTCTTAATAAATTAATAGAGCCATACCTATATCGATACAACAACTTTAAAACACTGACTTGCCCATCACTTAGCTTAATATTATTCATATACTTTCTCCTACTATCCCCTTCTATATATTTATATATAAAAAAGAAGGAAAAAGAAAGACCTAAATAACAGATACATTGTAGGATATATATACTGAAAATCGATTTTCAGTATAAAATATCATAAAAAGTATTGTTTTATTGTGATACTAGTATTACAATATATACAGAGTAGTACATTAATAACCTGATACTATGAGCCTAAGGGGTTCCAGATTTGCAAAAGGTGGTAAAATATATGTATGTCACAACTTGATGCAAAAATCCAAATAAGAGTTCCTGATGGTGTTCAGAAACGTGTTAAAGTTGTAGCCGCATCACGCGGTATAACGGTCACCGATTTAGTGCTTGACGCACTAACTAGAGTTGGCGATGAAAAGTTGGCATCGATTATCAAGCAAGAAGATGCTAAACGTAATCGTCCCGGCCGCCCCGCTTCACGATAAGTACTAGGTTATTGATTACTCTACTCTGCATTAGGGGGTAGACGATGAGTAAATTAGGGGATGCAGCGCTAGAAGATTTAGCCATTCAAGATACTCTGTCGATGACGACGGAGGAGCGGCTTGACCTTTTAGCTAATTTAATAGCTGAAAAGATTATGAGTAAGCTGCAACCAAGCGATAATCCCTGCCCTACTGACGCGAAGGAGCCTATCTTATGAATGCGGTTGGTGCAATCCGGGTATCGACCGTAAAACAAGGTATGAATGGTGACTCCCCGGAAGACCAGCAGCGCCAAATCGAGCAATATGCCTCTTCTCACGACATTACAATTAGTAAGTTCTTCGTGTTTCTTGAATCGGCCTCAAAAGAACAGCAGCCGATGCAGGAAGTTGTAAATTACTGTAAAAATAAGAAAAACAATATTCAACAAGTCATTATTAAATCAATTGACCGCTTTACGCGTGGTGGATCGGAACTTTATTCGATCCTCAAGAATCAGTTAGATGATAACAATGTGGCGCTTGTCGATATCTATGGGGTTATTAGTGGCCAAAAAGTTAACACCTTGGAGCATTTAGGCATTTCATACAAATGGAGTGTCTTTTCCCCTAGTAAAAAATCTGAGATTCTAGAAGCCGAACGTGCCAAAGATGAAGTACGAGACATTCAGACTCGCATGATTGGGGCGCAGATACGCTATGCTCGCATGGGTTATTGGGTAAGACGCTCCCTGTATGGTTTCAATAATATCCGTATGGAAACTCGTGAGGGTAAGCGCTGTGTGCTAGAGGCAAATTGCGCTGAAGCTCCTTTTATTGTTAAGATGTTTGAACTACGAGCCCAGGGTACGCTAGACGATAACCAAATTATCGAAAGATTGAATGACTTAGGGTTTAAGACTCGCGAAAGCTATGTTCGCGATAAGCGAGATCGTACCAAGATTATTCGCACCATTGGTGGTTACGATCTATCGCTAAAAACATTTTGGAAAATAGTAGCTAATCCGGTGTATGCCGGAATCAATCCGGAGAAATGGACACAAGACAGTCCAGTGCGCTGCCGGTTTGATGGTTTGGTGTCGGTTGAGTTATGGAATGCGGCTAACCGTGGTAAGCAGACCATTATTGAGGATGGCGAAGAAGTACGGATTGTTAAGCGAAAAATTGCCTATAATTTAAAAAACAAAGGCACTCGTAATCCAGACTTTCCTTTCAAGCGAATCGTGATGTGCCCGGAATGTCGTCAACCGCTCTACGGTAGCACTTCAAAGGGGCGTCATGGCGGTCATTATCCTGCCTATCATTGTGACCACCGCGGTCATTACTTTCGTAAGCCAAAAAAAGAGTTTGACGGAACTATTGAGCGGTTCGTCCAGTCTATTGAAGTGCGACCTGAATATATAGACGATTTAATAATTAAGCTACGCGAAAAACTTGATAAACAGTTAATGACGCAACATGATGAGTCTGTGACTATTGATATCCGTATCGCCAATCTTCAAGACCAGATACGCCGAACAGTGCAACGAATTAGCGTTAGTGGCTCAGAAACAACCATTAAATATATGGAGGAAAGTATAGAGACTATGGAAGCTGAAATAATTGAACTAAAGGAGAAAAGAATGTCTACTCCAAAGCAAACGCCTAATAATTTCGACAAAGCTACAGGTTATCTGAAATACTATCTGGAAAACTTAGACCGACTACTGTTAAATTATGATAATCCAGTGCTTCAAGCTAAATATTTCGGTGTAATATTTAACAAAGCACCAGCCTATACAGATATCGTATCTGGAACCCTAAATTTGGACAAAATAACAGGGGTGAATTCGCTGTTTAGAACGAAAACACCCCTTGATAATACTCATGGCTGGGATGGAGGGGTTCGAACCCCCGAATACTGGTACCAGAAACCAGCGCCTTACCACTTGGCCACATCCCAATGTCCCCTATTTTATAACACCTTAACATTACTGTACAGATAATACGGTAATGATGATTGTTTACCTATTTCTTTTCGACAATAATTTTACATTTGGTTACGATTGCGGCTAATGCGCCAACTGCGGCTAGAACTGGGGCCAAAACTGCCACGACAACTCCAACGGTGAGTGGTATTTCTATTAGAGTTTTGTCATCTAGGTCTTTGATAATAATTCGACGGATATTTCCCTCTTTGATTAATGCTTTAATCTTTGCAAGGACTTCCTCGCCGTTAACTACGAATTCTTCGGTATTATTTGTCATATGCACCTCCTACTACCTAATTTTAACATGGAGCAACCTATAAGCTATAGCGTCACCCATTGTTATTATAGGCATTTTCGAGCATACTAAGAAGTAATTAACCTAAAAGGAGGTGGCTTATGGGACGTTTTTCTATCGGTAGTGTTATATATATTGTTGTTGGTGTGATTGTTGCGAGTAATATGGGCTACCTGGCTAGTCTCGGATCAATTTCTAGTATTCTTTCAGCATTACTTGCTGTCGCTTTATGGCCTCTACTACTGTTGGGTATAAACTTACACTTAGTATTCTAGTAACGATCAAATGATATAATTGAATCCAATATGACAAAAGAAACAATAAAAAAATCAAAATTTAGACCCCAGATATTTAATCCTGATAAACGGTCGGATTGGTTGCGGGCTGCGGTTTTAGGTTCAAATGATGGAATAATATCGATTGCTGGCCTTGTTATCGGCGTGGCCGAGGCGACTCAATCAAAATCGGCAATCTTAACGGCAGGACTGGCTGGAATTGTAGCTGGGGCACTATCGATAGCGGCTGGTGAATATGTATCCGTCAGTACTCAAAGGGATACCGAGAATTCATTATTAGCAAAAGAAAGACAAGATTTACTGAATCATCCTCAGGAAGAGTTAGACGACTTAGTTTCAGCCTACGAAGTTGATGGCATGGATCCAAAAATAGCAAAAGCCGTAGCGGTAGAGTTAACAAAAGTTAATGCTTTTGCTACTCACGCTGATGTAGATTTGCATATTGATCCAAAAAACCTTACGAATCCGTGGATTTCAGTAATTGCTTCAGCTAGCTCTTTTGTGGTCGGAGCATCAATCCCGCTACTAATTATTATGTTGCCAACCGGAGGTTTTACTGTTCCTCTCACCTTTATGTCAGTCACGATAGCTCTCACTATTACTGGCATATTAAGTGCTAAGGTTAGTGGGGCGAACATATTCAGATCAACTCTTCGGGTTGTAATTGGTGGTGTAATTGCTATGACAGTTACTTATGCCATCGGAAATTTGTTTAAAATTATTGGTGCTTAATCACTTTTTAATATATTTTTATCAGGTTGTAATTTAGTTTCGGCGTTAGTATACTTATGCACGAATGATAGACGTAATAATTGGACTTCAACGTGGGGATGAGGGCAAGGGTCGTTTTGTCGACATGCTTGCCGAGGATCATGATATAGTTGCCCGTTTTAACGGTGGTAATAATGCTGGTCATACAGTAGTCTTGCCGGATGGTCGCGACTTGGCTCTACACTTAATACCGTCTGGTATTGCCCACCCGCATGCTATGAATGTTATTGGTAACGGCACCCTAATTAACCCGACAAAGTTAATCGAAGAAATTGCAGACATTAGATCTAAAGGCATCGAGATATCTCGAAAAAACTTAAAAATTAGTTCGGCTTCGCATCTGATTCTACCCCACCATATTTATGACGATGAAATTCGTGAAGCTGGTGTTGGTAGTCAAGGCAGCACAAAATCTGGCATTGCTCAGGTCTCATCATTTAAGGCAATGCGTATTGGTGTCCGGACTGAAATTATAAAAAATGATATTAATAAACTTCAAGAGATTGTTTTTGATGGCTTAGTTGCCCAGAGTCCATTCCGCGAAGCTGCTGGCCTAAAAGCTATTGACGAAAAAGCTATATCGAAACAGTATGTTGAAGATGCCAAGCAAATGTGGGAGTTTATCACAGACACGGTGTATTACTTGAACCAGGAATTGCGTAAGGCGAAGCCCGCCAGAGTTTTGGCTGAGGGCGCACAAGCATTTTTACTAGATATTGACCATGGCATGTACCCCTTTACTTCCTCGTCATCGACTACTACTGGTGGTGTATCGACTGGACTTGGCGTACCGCCCTCTTTTATTGATAAAGTTTATGGAGTCGCCAAAGCTGTTCAGTCTCATGTTGGCGGCGGTCCGTTTGTCACAGAGATTAAAGACGAAGTTTTATTGAAACGTTTGCATGGTGACATGGCTACGATTGATGCTGAAAAAGGTACAACTACGGGCCGCGTACGAAGACTGGGTTATTTCGACTTACCACAAATTCGTCGTGCGCAAATGGTAAATGGCGAAGAGGACAAACAGACTATGGCACTTTCGAAATTAGATTGGGTCCAGCGCTTTGGTGAGAAAATTCCAATTTGTATTGCCTATGAACGTAAGGGCAAGACCTTAAAGATTGCGCCCGATGCTGCTTATAAACTTGAACAAAGCACACCACAATACGAATATTTGCCAAACTGGACTGAAGACATCAGAGAGGTTCGAGAATTTGATAAGCTACCAATAAATGCCCAGAATTACATTAAGTTCATAGAGGAACAAACTGGCGTTCCGATTTCTATGATTGGTGTCGGTCCGCAGCGTGATCAAGTTATCATCCGTTAGTTAGAATAACAAAAAAATGGTATAATATGTGTATGGTTAATGACGGTGAAAGTTATACTGAGTCACTGATTAACTGGGGTGAATCCGGTTCATTTTTTCCGAATGCTATACCTGATGGTGAGAGTATGGCAAAGTTATGCCCTCTTCAATTCCAAATAATCAGAGATCAACCCAACGCCCAGATGGTCAATGACCTACATATGACGTTTTTTCATTGTAAGCCAAAATTTTTGCGCGATTATTTATTAAATAACGTTAATCCTGATTTACGCCAAGAAATGCTATATATGGATTTGGCAAACAATTTTGGAACAATTGCTTTGACTTTTGATGAAGTTAGACTGCCAGTTGATGAGATTGAAAAATTTGGGGACGATGACTCTATCGCCGTTATTAAGCTAGGCCGTACGGCAGCTTTTAGTTTTTGGCTCGAACAAATGAAAGACCTTTTTATTATGACTTTACAGCGCCATGGTGCGTCAAAAAATGACATAGATGTTATGCGTAAAATGCCAGAGTTTCAGTGGTCGTTGGGCGAGTCGGAGTCTCACGTTTCGCTAGTTTACGGATTGGGTCGTGCTGCCTTGCCGAGCGTAGAGTTACCGTATTCAATAAATTTTAATAAACTTAGCGCTGGTAGTGTTCAGGTTCAAAATAAAGACCCACTCAGATGGTATGCTATGCCAGATAGTATTGATTTTTAAAATATTTAATCATCTTAGATGTCTTCGTCGTCCGTATCGTGGAATTCTTCACGAAAACTTCTGGCTGATTCAGAAAACTTTGATAGAGTTTTAATATCATAATTCATTAATTGGATTGTTCCCTCAAAATTTGTTGATAAGTTTCCAAACTCTTCTTCCTCTAGCTCGCCTGGGACAGTTGTTTCTACGACCGCCCTACTTTCGCCACTTGGATTAATTATAAAGTTACGTCCAGCAATATTACCGATAGTTCTAACTGTTACGTCTCTAAATTTATCACCTGCGTCTTTAACTACATTTTCAAAATGTTCATTACCAAATTTTGATGTTGCAATTGCGCCCGTTGAGACCAGTCTCCCGTATCGATCTGGTTGTTTTTTGCGAATATTAAGTTCGTAAAGAATCCAGCGAAGTCGAGATATGTCTATACCAGACTGTTCGAGAAATTTTGGAATTTCTGGAACCATATCGACATTACCGGCATGAACCAATGTCCTAACGGCTGTTTGGAGCTCGGGGTTTTTCTGTTGAATAAACCTTAGAGTGTCAAGCGATACAGACAAAGCACCATCTGGAAATTTTGCATTATGCCGCCAAAGTCCGTTAATCTCGGGACCTGGACCGTCAACTGGCAACCCAATTGAATAAAGTTTCCCTAAAATATCTGGTAATTGATGATGATAATCTATACCAGTTGTTGATAAAGTGACTGATTTCTCCATCTCTACTAAACGACAAACAAATGAACCGAGGTCTTTTCGTAACAACGACTCGCCACCAGTAATCACTACCCTATCAACGTAATCATCAGGTAGGTCGTTAAAATTTTCAAATATTTCAATCCACTGACCAACAGTTAATTCTTGATCGTAATCTTGTTCTTTTGTTCCCCAGCAGTTTTTACAATTAAAATCACAATCACCAGTAAACTCAACGTCGACTACGTTTGGTATATATAAAACAGGAGGAATATGCTCCTCTTCGAATTCTTCCCAATCATCAAATAATTCAAAGTTAACAGCCATGGTATATATAATCTGTCATTGTCGTATAATGATGCAAGCACAAGTGCTATTATTCTATGTACATAGAACATAAAATGTAGTATCATTAGTATGATAAGTATGAAAATTATATATCTCTGAAAGGGTAAAAATTAATAGTGAAACAGTTAGTAAAATATTTTAAGCCTTACATTTTATTGCTAGTAGCCCTAGTGATTTTTATTTGGGCGCAGGCGTATGTTAATTTGGCGCTACCAGACTATATGTCAAAAATTATTACCAACGGTATAATTAAAAAAGATCTGGCAACGGTTTGGAGCAATGGTGGTCAAATGCTGCTACTCACCCTTTTTGGCGGCATCTGTACTGTAATCGTCGGTTTTTTGGCGGCCAGAATCTCTACTGGCTATGTTCGCAAATTGCGCGAAGCCGTGTTTATGAAAGTCGAACGTTTTTCGTTGAATGAATTTAATAGCTATTCCTCTTCGTCGTTAGTTACTCGGGCAACTAACGATATGCAGCAAATTCAGACTGTCATGGCAATGATATTGCGTATGGCTTTCTTGGCGCCGTTCATGGGTGTTGGATCAATAATCAAGGCGCATCAATTAGCTCCATCAATGGCATGGATTGTCTTGGTGGCGATTGGTATTTTAGTATCTATGATAGTCATGTTGTTCTTTGTAGTTATTCCTAAATTTACAGTAATTCAAAAATTAGTTGATAAACTTAGCCTGCAGACACGGGAAATGTTAACTGGCGTCAGAGTTATTCGCGCTTATAATAATGATAAAACTCAACAGGATAAGTTTGATCAAACCAATAGTGAATCAACACGTTTGAATATTTTTGTAAATCGCGTCATGACTTTAATGCAGCCGGTAATGACACTTGTGATGGGATTGGCTTCAATGGCCGTTGTGTGGGTTGGTTCTTATGCGATTAATGCCGGTAATTTACAAGTAGGTAGCCTATTCGCATTAATGCAATATATTATGCAGACTATTATGGCTTTTTTGATGATATCAATCATGTTTATAATGGTGCCACGAGCTGCGGTTTCGGGTCGACGTATTAATGAAGTATTGGCGACCGAGTTGACGATAATAGATTACCCTAACCCGGTACATTTGCCTAAAAAATTAAATGGCGAAATTATATTTAATAATGTAGATTTCGGCTATAAAGGCTCAGAACAACAAGTGTTATCAGGAATTTCATTTTCTGCTGAGCCTGGACAGATGACGGCAATTATTGGCGGTACCGGTAGTGGTAAGTCGACAATATTGAATCTAATCCCTCGTTTATACGACGTCTCTAAGGGTTCAATAACTATCGATGGTATTGATATTCGTGAAGTTCCGCAAGAAGAGCTACATAGTCATATTGGATATATTCCTCAGAAATCATCATTATTTTCGGGAACGGTTGGAAGTAATATCGCTTACGGTAGGCCACACGCCGAAAATGATGAACTAATTAAGGCAGCAACAACTGCTCAGGCAAAACAATTCATAGATGAATTATCTAAAGGTTTAGATAGTCCCATCGCTCAGGCTGGCAATAATATATCAGGTGGGCAAAAACAACGCTTGTCTATTGCGCGAGCATTAGCCAAAAAGCCAGAGATTTATCTATTTGACGATAGTTTTTCGGCTCTTGATTTTAAGACTGATGCGGCTTTGCGTAAAGCGTTAGATCGTGAAATTGATAAATCAACACTAATTATTGTTGCGCAGCGAATTAGCACGATTATGCAGGCAGAGAAAATTATTGTTATTGACGAAGGCCGAATTGTTGGCCAAGGTACGCACGAAGAATTGTTACGTACGTCGTCAGTTTATCGTGAAATTGCTGAGTCGCAGCTGTCTGCTCGCGAGTTGAAGGAGAATAAATAGTTATGGAAAAGAAACCACAGCCACAACCAATGGTAAGTTTTAGGGGTGGTCATCCTGGGGGTATGGGTGGCGGAGCTCCGGAAAAAGCAAAGCATTTTAAGAAAACAATAGTTACGATTTTGGGCTATTTACGTCCATATTGGGGCTATCTGATATTTGTTGCGGTATGCGCGATTATCAGTACGATATTTGCTATCGCTAGTCCTAAGGTTCTAGGAAACATGACTACCGAGATAGTCAAGGGTTTGATGAGCGGTCGTGGTGTCAACTTTGATAATATTGCTGTTATTGGCTGGTGGCTGATAGGTTTATATATCGTCAGTGCATTGTTTAGCTATATCCAGAGCTGGGTGATGACAACAATCTCGCAGAAAATAACTTATAAATTTCGCCGTGATATCTCAGAAAAAATTGCTCGGCTACCTTTGCGATATTTTGATCAACATGAAAATGGCGACATCGTCAGCCGTGTTACTAATGACGTAGAGACTATTAGCCAAAATCTCAACCAAAGTATGACCCAACTTGTGACGTCTGTCATTACAATTGTTGGAATCTTGGCCATGATGATCTCTATCAGTTGGCAGATGACAATAGTCGCCATTCTAGTTTTACCAACAAGCATGACTTTAATTACTTTAATTATTAAAAAATCTCAACGATATTACGTTAGACAACAAGCGGCCTTGGGTGAAATCGATGGTCATATTGATGAGATGTTTTCGAATCATGCAATCGTCAAAACGTTCAATGGTGAACAGCGTGCAATAAATAAATTTAACGTGATTAACACGAAACTCTATAAGAGTGGCTGGAAGTCTCAATTCCTATCTGGCCTAATGTTCCCTATCATGCAATTTATTAGTAATATTGGCTACGTTGGCGTTGCGGTCATGGGCGGCTGGCTGGCAATCAACGGAAAAATTAGCATTGGTGACATCCAGGCATTCATTCAGTATATGAACCAGTTTACGCAACCAATTTCACAAACGGCAAATATTGCTAATGTTTTACAAGCAACGGCCGCTGCGGCTGAACGTGTGTTTGATTTCTTGGATGAAAAAGAAGAAAAAACTGAAACATCTATCCAAACAATAGTTCCTAAATCCATTAAGGGTGAAGTGGTTTTTGATAATGTATGCTTTGGTTATGATAAAGGCCAACCAATTATTAAGAATTTTTCGACTCATATTAAACCAAAGCAGAATGTTGCTATTGTTGGTCCGACCGGAGCTGGTAAAACCACGATTGTTAACCTGTTGATGCGTTTTTACGATGTCGACAGCGGATCTATTGTAATTGACGGTATCGATACAAAAAACATCAGTCGTCATGACGTCCGCAGGCTATTCGGCATGGTTCTGCAAGATACATGGCTATTCCAGGGTACAATAGCGGAAAATATCGCTTACGGCAGACCAGATGCTAGTATGGCAGAAATAAAAGCAGCTTCCAAAGCAGCACATATTGATCATTTAATTGATACCCTTCCTGATGGTTACGACACTATAATTAGCGAGACAGCAGATAGTATATCGGCGGGCGAAAAACAGCTTTTGACTATCGCGCGGGCAATACTTGCTGATTCACCGATGTTGATTCTAGATGAAGCAACAAGTTCAGTCGATACACGTACCGAGCTATTAATTCAGTCGGCTATGGACAAACTTAGCCATGGACGAACTAGTTTTGTTATTGCCCATCGTCTGTCGACGATTCGAAATGCCGATGTAATACTTGTTATGAGAGATGGTAATATTGTTGAACAAGGTACGCATGACGGCTTGATTAAGCAAAATGGTTATTACGCAGAATTGTATAATAGTCAATTTGATCACACCTAGCCTGTAGCGCATTGCCATAACTATTATTCGCAGGACATTAGTAGTATCCTTGTACTATATGATGGAATTGAATAAGCCCAAGCGGTTAAAACATTACCTCATTATCTTTGTCTGTATCCTATTCATGGCTGTTAGTCTGTATGGCGTGTGGCTACTATTTCCCGTGTCTCTCGACAAAAGCATAGCGGTCACCCAAGTTTCAGAAACTAAAAAACCAATAATTAACGCAAAATCTGGTTTGGTCCTAGAGCCACCGGTTATTTCGATTAAGCCAGAGTTGCCTCCGGACTATTCACTGCCAACTGGTTTGAACGGAATGGCTCCGGTTGTTTATAGGGTTGCAACAGATCAGAATATAGTATTTTTGGGTATCGACGATGGCTCGTTCAAAGATCAGTCGGTTGTTGACGTTATGCAGGAAAATAATATTAAGGCTTCCCTGTTTTTAACAAAATCTGCTATTTCAAACAATCCTGACTTTTTTAAACAGTTGATTAACTTGGGATCGTTTGTTGAAAATCACACTTTGAATCATGATACCAAGATGACTACATCGGAAAATTATGATCAACAAAAAGCCGATATATGCGGTATGGCCGATTATGAAGAGTTGCATTTTGGTCGTCGACCAACTTTATTCCGTCCTCCAGGTGGAGCATACTCAGATACGATGCGTCAAGCGGCCGCTGATTGTGGTATGAAAGCCGTCGTTACTTGGGTCGCAAAAGCAAACGGCGGTTCGATGCAGTATCAAATTGGAAATAAATTAAGGCCAGGTGATGTGGTTTTGATGCATTTTCGCCCTGAATTTAAACAAGATATGAAGGCTTTTGTTGATGCTATGAATGTAGCTGGACTTCACACTGCCCTACTCGAAGATGCCTTGTAGCCATCAATCAATGCCAAAGTCAAAAAGGTCGAACCTTTTTAAATAAAGGTTCGACCTTTTTGACTTTTTTACTACTTTTCCTATTGACGGACTCAGTATACGGCAATGTATACTAGTTATAGTCATGTGGGTACTGGTGAATAACCTTTCTACTCCCAGGCTTTTAAAAGCCACCATAAACGTTGTCATACTCCCCCGTGGAGCCACTGATTAACGATAAATACAATAAAGTAAATCCAGTAAAAAGAATATGCAACCTGGACGGTTTTGCTATTCCTATCTGAGTTACTCGTTCCGTAAATCCGTTCGCTGGAGAATTTTATAATTTACCGGTCTTTATTTTCGCTGTACAGCGAATTGTATTAACTTTATGGAGGGAATAACTATGAGCCGAGTACATGTCAACGAACAAGTTACCGTAACTGCCGTCGGTTTTCGAAAAAACCTAATAGCCTATCCTCGTCGAATGGAGTTTCGGGGTATCACATATAATTTTATTGACGCGGGTTTGCGTTGCCTAGTGCGCCATAGCGATAGGATAGCTGAAATTCTTACGCTATCAGATGGTAAGGCAAATTATCATATGCGAAGCGATAACTGCGGAAACAATTGGACGCTTTTGAGTATTGTTTCTTAGTCAATAAAATCACCCACATTTCAGCGGGTGATTTTATTAAGTTGTTTAAATCTGTTAGTGGATGCGCATCAGTTGAAAAACATTGTTACTTTTATGAGTGCGAAGCTCAACAACCTCTCTGACATTTTTTCCTAATAAGCTTTGTCCAAGCGGGCTTAGTGTGGATATGCGACCATCACTCGGGTTAGCCTCGGCACTATCTACAATAGTGTAACGCAAGAAGTGTCCATGTTTATCAATAAGGTCAACCACGGAGCCTATGGCAACCTGTAGGTGGGTGCGTCGTGTAGGTAACAGTTGCGAAGTGGATAGGATTAGTTTTTTATCATCCAATTCAGATTCGACAATGTCTAGTTCAGTAATCTTTTCAATACGGTTTAGGCGTTCGTCATGGCCTAATTTCTTATCTAAACCGCGCAGGGCTCGAAGAACTTTCTTTCTATCATGTTCAAGATGCGTTACGGACTTTTTAATTTCTTTCATACCTTTTTTACTAAGTAGTGTTATTTTGTCTTTGGTGATGGTGGTGTTCATAATGAATCCTCCTCATTTATTGTTTGTAAGGCAATTATGGCATATAAAACTGAAACAAAGCTTAACGGTTATTAACTAGTTAATTGGCTATTAGAATTTAAAACCATTATAATTGGGGCAGATGAAAGATATGCTATTAATACTTCGACGTAATTTCATGTCACCTATCGTAATAGCTATATTAATTCTAGCGGTGATTCTGTTGGCCCTAAATGAGCCGAGAGACGCTTGGTTTTTATCTATCGTAATTATCGTCAATACCCTTCTAGCCATAGTTCAAGAAATCCGTGCCGAGCGGGCGCTTAAAAAACTGGAACTAATGAGTGCGCCTTATGCCCATCGGATACTCCCAAATGGCTCAACGGAAGATGTTATGTTTGATAAGTTAGCGATTGGTGATGTTATTAGGCTTCAGCTTGGGGACGAAGTGCCGGCCGACGGTGAAATTATTGACAGCGAGGGACTTGAATCTGACGAAAGCCTTATGACCGGTGAGTCCGCACCAGTCGACAAACCAAAAAGATCAATTGTTTATGCGGCAAGTGCGATTGTTGCTGGAAGTGCCACAATGAGAGTAACAGCCATCGGCGCAACTACAAAAGTTGGCTCTATGGCATCAACTTTAAAGCGCTACAAACCTAAACTTACTCCTATCCAGCGCTACATATCACGGGCCATTTCCTGGCTTACGTTTAGTGCGATTGGTTTGGCTGTCCTTATCTTTGTTGTTTACTTTTTATCAGGTCAGGACGCAATTAAAATTTTTAAAACCATCGCTTCGGCCGCAGTAGTAGTCGTACCTGAGGGGTTATTGCTGGCTAGTTCTCTGCTGCTTGCCTACGGTTCGCTCAAATTAGCCCGTGCAAAAGTGTTACCACAAAAGTTGTCAGCTATTGAAGCTATGGCACTACTTGACGTGCTTTGCGTTGATAAAACCGGTACGTTAACGAGTGATAAGATAAAATTCGAAAAACTAGAAATCTTTAATAAAACCCAGAAACATGTTACAGATCTGGTCGGTATTGTAGCCAAAGAAACTAGTAGTGGCAGCGCTACAGGTGAATCTATTGTTGATAGCCTTGTCATCCCTACAAAATACCAAGTTCTACAGAGACTTGCTTTTTCATCTGGGCGTAAGATGAGCGGAGTTAAAGTTATTCTTAGCGGCAAGACTTATAGTGTGCTGCTGGGTGCGCCTGAATACGTCGGAAAGATTGCACCACTATCACTTATTCACAAAGAGACCGTCGAGCAGCTTACGAGCGAAGGAAAAAGGGTCTTACTGGTTGCAATACTAAAAGATACCTCAGGCTCACTGAAGGCGCTTAGCGAAGGTTCAGGGGTAGCTATAGGGCTCGTTGTGTTATCAAATGAGCTTCGAGACGGAGTTGAGAAAACCGTAAGTTATTTACAAGAGAACGGTGTAAGTATACGTGTTATTAGTGGTGATAATCCAAATACTGTACAGTATGTTGCCGAGCAAGCCGGTATCAAGAATTATCGTAATATCTTAACCGGTGCCGAGCTTAAGGAAATATCCGACAATGATTGGGATAAGAAAATCGCTAAAACCACTATCTTTGCCAGAGTATTACCCGATCAAAAAGAACGGTTGATTGAAACATTTAAGCGCCTAGGTAATTTTACTGGCATGGTTGGTGACGGTGTAAATGATGCCTTGGCACTAAAGAAATCTAATTTGGGAGTAGCTATGTATGCCGGCGCCGTTGCTACTAGGCGCGTTGCTGATATAGTATTACTTGATAACTCGTTTAACTCATTACCTCTTGGGATGCGACTCGGTAATAGAATCATACAAGCTATTGAAATTATCGCCACCCTATTCTTTCATAAGATTATTTTTGGAGTTGTTATACTGCTAATTACTCTCGCTTTTGGGCTGGTTTATCCGTTCGAGCCTCGACATATTACATTCATGAATATTTTTCTGGTTACGATGCCGACGATAATGTGGACTTTATTTCCTCCTTCACCTCGTCATCGTTTGTCGCCACGTTACTTTTGGCGCGATACACTGTTTGCCGTTGCACCTATCGCCGTTCTGTCTGGAATTATGATAACGTCTACCTATGCGCTACTGCACTCACTACACCCTGCTGACACATACGGTGTATCGACAACGACCGTAATTATTGCAACTTTCTTTGGTATTTATCTAGTATTTTTGGTGCCACGTATGTTTGATGTCAGGAACACTCGCAAGGCTCGCATAGCGCGACTAATATACTCAATCGCAGTTTTGTCAGTTGTGATTCCTAGTTTCAGCATAAAGTTTGCTCGTGATTTCTTTAACTTTACAATGCCAACGTGGAAGTATGCGTGGCCTTTCTTGATTGTTATTGTCGGCACTGCAGTCTTGCAATGGATTATTGCTGGTTGGGCTGGTAAGCGACTTAAGAATCGCGAACCTGATATTAAGCAATAATCTTTCCGTCCATTAGTTTAAATGTTCGATCTGTTTTTCCGGCAATATCCATGTCGTGCGTTACGGCTAGTATCGTTGTATTCTCGCTTCGCGATAAACGATGTAACAAATCAAATATCTTTTTACCCGTTTCACTATCGAGGTTTCCGGTAGGTTCATCGGCAAGGATTATTGCCGGTCGGTTAGCTAGTGCCCTGGCAATTGAAACACGTTGTTGCTGTCCGCCACTAAGCCTGGAAGGTTTGCGCAATTGTTCGTCGGGTTCAATACCTACCTCGTTTAATAATTCTTCTGCTCGAGTTTTTCTTTTTCTGGATGGCATACCCCCAAATTCAAGAGCTAACATTACATTTTCAAGTGCCGTTAAGTTCGGTATTAAATTATATTGCTGAAATACAAATCCAATCTTTTTCGCACGATAAGCTGTTTGCTTTGAGGCTGAGAGTTTGGCGATGTCTATATCGTCAACCATAATACTACCACTGGTTGGCACATCCAGAGCTCCGAGCATGCTAAGTAGCGTACTTTTACCACTTCCTGATTTACCGATAATACTGGCAAATTCGCCTGTTTTTATTGATATATTTACATTTTTAAGAGCGTTGACGTCACCACTAGCACTAGTAAATGATTTTGTAAGATTTTTTACTTCTAACATATATGTTCCTATTCTGCCCTCAGCACTTCTGCTGGGCTAATTCTTGCAATAAACCAGGCAGGTACTGCGCTGCCAATAATTGCAATTAGTAAGGTTATTCCGATTGCTGATATGAATATTTCTGGAGTTAAGTTGCTTGTGACTTGAGTTATATTGGTACCAATTTGGCCAAAGCTTCTTCGCATCATTCCTGATGGTCCTGATTCGCCAGGTGTATTTTGAGTTGTTGAAGCAGTCGAACTACTAACAAGTGAATTCGTCATTGGACCGCTTATTAGAACGCCCAAGGTCAGTCCAACAATTGATCCGATTATGGTTAAGGTTAGGGCTTCAGATATAAACTGTCCTATGACTTTTTTATTTGTACCGCCGATTGCCTTAATTACTCCAATTTCACGACGACGTTCTCGAACAATCATTATCATAGCTAGTAATACAATTACTGCGCCAGCAATAGTCGCGCCGATTACTCCAGCAAGCGCTAGTGAGGATATGCTTTCGAGTGATGAAACGCTAGTGGCAGCTTGCTCGGCCTGGCTAACTATGTCTGCCTTGTCCCCTAATGATGATTTTAGTGAAGTAACGACAGAACTTACATTTCCACTGTTATCAACTTTTGCCGTAACGCTACTAACTGCTCCAGCCTGATCAGTTAATGATTGGACGGTTGCAAGGGGCATGATAACACCGCTGTCTTGGAATTTATTCCCAGTCTTGTATATACCATTTACGGTTATTGTTTTGCCGTACGCCGTAAACGTTTTGCCAATCGTCAGGCTATTCTTCGTTGCTAGGTCGTTACCGACTAGAGCCGTAAGGTCACTACTCGATCCATTAATAATACTACCGCTTGATAGCTTTAATGTACTTCCGTCAGTTGATATGGAATTTGGGTCAGTCGTGCCGGTAACGGTTGTTCTAGGCGTCGGAGCCGGCCTTGTTGAGGCCGATTCTGTAGATACTGTATTATTAGAATTTGTAGTTGCCGATGTATTTGAGCTGTTTTCGAACCGCTGCAAACGGGCTCCAAAATTTCCAAGCTCAAGCGAAGAAGTTAGATTAGTGTCGGTTGTACTCATTTGGTCACTTAATGTAGCTGATGTACTAGCGATATGGACGGTGTTTTTAATTGTTGTGAGCTGAGCGCTCGTTAGGTCGTTACCGCCACCAGCAAAACCCATTACGCCAGCTGGGCTGATGGTGACATTGGTTCCGGCAGTAGACTTAACTGTGTCTATCTTGGCGTTAACGCTGCTTCTGGCAACGAGCATGCTTAATATTAGACCGATACTGATAGCTAACATTAGTATTATTGCGCCCGAGCGCATTGGGCTACGGAAGGCATTTTTTATACCTCGCGAAACTACATTCATGTATTCTCCTTTGTTTAGAATATTTATATATGTAGTGTATTAATTAATTCTTAGTTTTCGCTTGAACTTTTGAATTAAGTGGTAATAACAGAGTAAATATTGTTTCTTTGTCTGGTTCGCTGCTGACAATTAAATCACCACTATGTAAACTGACAATATTTTTTGCTAGGGCTAGCCCTAGGCCGTAGCCTTTATGGTTGCCATTCGTACGCGATGAATCGGCACGGAAAAATCTGTCAAAAATATACGGTAGTTTTTCTTTATTGATGCCTGGTCCATTATTTGTAATATTTAATTTTGCGAAACCGTCTTCTTGAGATATGTCTATGTAGATTTTTGAATCTTTGAGGCTATATTGAATAGAATTATCAACTAAAACTTTTATTAGATCATATATTGCCACATCGTTACCGGTAACCATTAGTCGTTTTTGGGTAGATATAGAGATTCGCTTGGATGTTTTATTAAAACTGTTTACTACTTTTCTTGTAATCTTATCAAGATTAATTGAACTCATCTGTAAGTTGGCATTTTCAAGTTGAGATAAGCTGAGTAGCATCTCGGATAATTTCGATAACTTATTAACCTCTTCTAGATTGCTCGATAGCGTCTGCCTTAGATTGTCTGTAGTCGCATTGTTATCACGAATAGCGACCTCTATTTCAGTCTTTATGACCGCAAGGGGTGTTCGAAGTTCATGGCTGGCGTCACTGGTAAATCTAGACTGGGCCTCATGAGATTTTTCAATTGGAATTAAACTACGTCGAGCCAGAAAGTAACTTACAAATCCACCAACAAATAGTATTAAAATATTAACGTATAAGAGTCTCATTGAAAGACTGGACTGAGCTGTTGTTTCAGTTTGGTTCAAGTCATCAACCGAAGGCATCATTCCTCGTGGCGGTATTTGCAGGCTAGTTCGAAATCCCTCTATTCTAGTCTGTACTTCACTGGTTGTAACTTGATAAATCGCAATGCTAAACACTAGACTAAGTGTCATTAGAATGACCAAATACCATCCAGTTAATCTAATAGTTGTAGACCTAAAGATGTTTGTTAAGTTTTTATTTCGCTTCAATCTTGTAACCAAAGCCCCTAATCGTATGAAGGAGATGTGTTTTGAACGGATCGTCAATCTTTTGTCGTAGATACTTCATATATACCTCAACGGTATTTGGTAGAACATCGGCGTTATAATCCCAGACGTGCGCAATAATTGTGTCTTTATTACTAGGTTTACCTTGATTACGAAGTAAATATTCCAATAAGGCGAATTCTTTACCAGTAAGATTAATCTCTTTGTCGCCGCGCTTAACCTCAAAAGTAACGGTGTTTAGCGACAAATCGCCAACTGTTAGAATGGTTTGTTGAACTTCAACCGGTCGACGTAGTAACGCGCGTACACGAGCCAATAATTCTTCCAGTGCGAAAGGTTTTACTAGATAATCGTCGGCACCTGAATCAAGACCAGTCGTCCTATCGGTAATAGTTCCCTTTGCGGTTAGTAAAATCACAGGTGTGTGAATTTTAGCTTTTCGCATTGCTTTTACGATTGCCAAGCCATCATATTTACCTGGAATCATCCAGTCGATAATGCTTAAGTCGTATGGCTCAGTTGTCGCCATGGCATAACCATCGTCACCATCATACGATACGTCTACAGCGTAATTTTCTTGTTGCAAAGCCTTTTTCAGGGCTTGTGCTATCTTGTGTTCGTCTTCTATAATCAATATTCTCATATTTACATTATACACCCTTTATGGCTTAAGATTCGCTTAAAGAGTCTAAACATTATTGATAAATTGACGGTAATGCAAATAAAATAATCAGTTTATAAATTAGTGTATAATACACAGTATGAAAGAAAATATTAATATTGATACACGAACATTTGTCCGTTTCTGGTTAGTTGTTATTGGATTTGCATTAGTTGCTTTTGCAATCTATAGTGCCAGAACTGCCCTTTTAATAATTGGTATTGCCTTCTTTTTGGCAATAGCATTAAGCCCTCCAGTTAATCGTTTGGCAAGAATATTGCCTAGCAAAAGTCGCGTTCTCAGTACGGCGCTTGCTTATGTCGTAGTAGTTTTAATATTAGGTGCAATTGTTTTCCTCGTCATTCCGCCAATTATTGATCAGACTGCAAAGTTCGTGCAAAATGTTCCATCGTTGGTCGACACGGCCACGCATCAGTCATCGGGCGTAAGCAGCTTTATAAATCATTATAAGCTTCAACCTGAAGTTGATAAGGTAATTATATCAATGAAAGACAGCGCTACTAAGTTTGCTTCTGGTCTTGGTTCAGTACTAATTACTAGCATAGGATCAGTGCTTTCAATGATTACCGCCTTTATTTTAGTACTAGTATTAACATTCTTCATGCTAGTCGAGGGTCCAACTTGGTTAAACCGACTTTGGCGTGTCTATAAGAATAAAAAACGCATGGAACATCACCGAAGTTTAATGGCTAAAATGTATATCGTTGTAACAAGTTATGTTACCGGTCAGTTAACCGTGTCTGCAATAGCCGGGACCGTCGCTGGTGTTACGGTTTTCGTACTTAGCTTTATATTCAATATTCCAGCAAGTCTTGCTATACCTACCATGGCAATAGTCTTCCTTTTGTCACTTGTGCCTATGTTTGGCGCAATGATTGGAGCGATATTTGTAAGTGCTATTTTGGCGTTAAATAATATTACGGCTGCAATCATTTTCTTGGTATTCTTTATTCTATATCAACAACTTGAAGCAAATTACATTTCACCAAAAATCCAATCTAAACGAATTGACTTGTCGGTACTAGCAATTCTTGTTGCTGTCACTATCGGTATTTATCTATTTGGCATTCCCGGTGGTATTATATCTATTCCTGTTGCTGGAAGTATCAAGGTCCTGGCTGAGGATTACTTCTCAAGAGAACAGTAAAAATAGCTTATGCTATACTGAAAACATGAAAAATAGTAATCTAATTACTAAAAAATCTGGGTTTACGATAATTGAACTTCTAGTGGTAATTGTAATTATTGGTATATTAACCGCTATTACGATAGTTTCGTACATTGGAATAACTGGCAAAGCGGTTAACTCAACCCTACAATCCGACCTAACCAATGCTAAGGGCGATATTTTACTATATCAGGCGGAAAAAGGCATTTATCCGACTAACGTCAATGATTGCCCGACTCCATCATCAACTAGTAACTTGTGTTTCAAGTATAGTTCAGGGAATAGCTATTATTCGTATTCTGTTGATAATGCTTCCAGTCCTAAGACGTTTACTTTGGCATATAAAAACGGAAGTACTTATTACAAAATTACAAATGATACGGCACCTGTAGCTTTTATTTCCACTCCTACACCAGCTACACAAGGTCCGCTTTCACCTGGAATTGTGGTTGATGATTCGAGTGTTGGAACTATAGTTTGGACGAATCCTAACAACGTTAAAGTGAGCGATAATGTTTATGCGACAACACCTACATATCCAGTAGGAACTGGTTTTAAGACCAGTCATTATCTTAAGGTTACTAATTTTGGTTTTTCTATTCCAAATGGGGCAACAATAAATGGAATTGTAGTTGAAGTTGAAAAAAAACGTGATGTTGCGAATAGTTATGATGCTATAGATTCCAGAATATCATTAGTGAAAGCCGACGGAACAATAAGTGCTACAAACAGAGGTCTAACTTCTACAAGCTGGCCTAGTTCTGATGGTTATATTACTTATGGTTCGTCCTCTGATTTATGGGGTGAAACTTGGGACGATACAAAGATAAATGATGTAGATTTTGGGGCTGTGATAAGCGTAGTTGAACATGACCACAATACCTGTTTAGATGAAAACTCTTTAATATCTACAGTTAATGGGTTACGAAAAATAAAGGAACTTAAAATTGGAGATGAAGTCTTATCTTTTAATGAAAAAGATAAGAGTATTGAAACTAAAAAAATAATAAACCTCCTCTCTATACCCATATCATCAGCAAATAATAGATATTATTATATTCACAGTAATGGAAAAGTAATAAAAGCCACAGAAAATCATAAATTTTATGTCAATGGTACTTACCTAAGAGCAGACGAGTTGAATGTTGGAGATAAACTATTAAGCATAGACTTAAAAGAATTTCCAATAGAAAAAATAGAAATTATCGAAAATGCTTCTGATTTGGTTTGGGATTTAACCGTAGAGGATAATCATAATTTCTTTGTAGAGGGTATTTTAGTTCATAATTCTAATGCATACCTTGATCACATTCGCATGACGGTATATTACACAACTTCATAAACCGTGTAAATAAAAATAAACTTCTCTCCGAGCAGAACGTTTTAGGGTGTCGGTTTCCGTGTTTCGCGGTGATAAAGCCTATTTTTACTTATATTCCCAAATACTATCGTTATTTGTATCGCGTAAAACAATTCCAGATTCTAATAACTGGCTACGTAGTTCATCTGCTTTTGTCCAGTCCTTGTTTTCGCGGGTAGAATTTCGCTCAATAATTAATTGCTTTACAGCATCTGATATGTCTGGAGTGCTTTCTATAAGCTGCAAGCCCAATGTAAAGTCAATCGTTTCAAGTAGCTGAATTAATGATTGTCTATTAATTCTATCCAAACTAGCGCTTAGAATATGCATGAATGCATCATCTATTAGTCTTAGTGCCTCTGGAGTGCCTATATCTTCGTCTAGGGCTTCAATGATTGCCTGTGGTGTTGCATGTAGTTGAATTGTCTTTTCGGACTGTTCCGTTTCTTCATCACTTTGGATCGTATCGTGAATTTGGTGTCGAAGTGCTGCAATATTACGCCAGTTCTGTAAACGATTTTTTGCAGCTTGCAAACCCTCGAATGTAAAATTTCCTTCATTTCTGTAATGGCCTTGCAATATAAACATACGGAAATCGAGTGGACTAAAGCCGTTCTTTTTTAAATCATCCAGAGTATATACATTGCCGAGTGATTTGCTGATCTTTGTACCGTTAACTTTCAGAAAATCATTATGAAGCCAATAGTTACAAAAACGCACACCAGTTGCGGCTTCGGATTGGGCAATTTCGTTTGTATGATGAACTGGTATATGGTCGATGCCGCCAGTGTGAATGTCAATCGTATTACCCAATATAGCCATTGCAATTGCGCTACACTCAAGGTGCCAGCCAGGGAATCCCATTTTACCCTCAAATTCCCATTCCATATCACGTTTTGTTCCGATTGGTGTGAATTTCCATAACGCAAAATCGCTGTGGTTGCGTTTTTCGGGGTTATATTCAACTCTTGCGCCTGCTTTTAACGCCTTTAAGTCTAGTTTTGCGAAATTGGCATAAGTTGGGAATTTAGACGTATCAAAATATATGCCGTCACTTATCTGGTATGTAAATCCCTTTTCCTTCAAAGTCCGTATCAAGTTAAGTTGGTCAGGAATATAGTCTGTTGCTTTGGCTATGTATTGAGGCGTTATGAGGCCCAGTTTTTTCATGCCATTCATAAAGTCTTCGGTGTAGAATTTCGCAATCTCCCAGGCTGTTTTACCCTCGCGATGTGCGCCTCTCTCTAGTTTGTCTTCACCTTCATCTGCATCACTTATTAAGTGTCCAACGTCAGTGATATTCATTACGCGTTTTACTTCGTAGTTGTTAGCCATCAAAATTCTGACAAGGGTATCCCAATAGATATAGGCCGCCCAATTACCGATATGCGGGTAATCATAAACAGTCGGTCCGCAGGTATAAAGCGACACCTTATCGGCAATCAAAGAAACAAATTCCTCAACGTGACCAGTTGGCGTATTGTAAAATTTAAGTGTCACTTTTAATTCCTTTTAACGCTTTGTCTGATGCATCAATTAGTTCTGGGATAATTGTATCAATTGATTCGTAAACACGGAAGCCAGCGGCATATTCATGTCCACCGCCACCAAAAAAACCTGCAACAGTTGCCGATATTGGTAAGTTGCTACGAAGCTTGCCAGTTAGCTTTCCGTCAGGATATGTTTTTATAGCTACACCAATTTCAACACCTTCAACGAGACGCATCTCATCGAGTACTAGGACACTGGGATTATATTGATCGCTATAGGCTTGGATTTCTTCAAATGGAATACTAATAAGGGCTAGTTTTCCATCAAGAAAATATTCGATTCGTTCAAGCAGCTTGCCTTTGTATTTCAATATTTCCGCAGACTTTTTCATATATTCACGTCGGCGTTTTTCAATATTTGAATTACTGGCGCCAAGTTCAGTTAATTTACCAGCAATGAAAAACGTTTGTGGGGACACGGTCTGAACGGTTAGTCCTAGACTATCGCTCATGATTGCGACCAGTAAATTTTCGGCAGCTTGCTGATTAATTTGCCACTTGGAGTCATCGGCGAGTTTATATATAATCTCGCTTGTTGCAACTGCTTCTTCAGCTAGTGACGTGTGTGTGAATTTGAGATTAGAGTCTGTGGTGTGATGATCGATAATCAATACTGGATGTGAATCAAGGAAATGGCGGACACCGGGAGATTCAAGAACTTTTGTTAGTAATACCTCTGCCATCGTGTCCACAATGATTGCTAGATCGGCCGAAGTATCAAATTGGTTAACTACCCTATCCCAACCATTTATGTATCGCATATATTTTGGAATTTCAACTGGGCAATACATTATAACTTTTTTACCCAAGTCGCCAAGAATTTCTTCCAATGCAAGTGAACTACCGAGCGAATCTCCATCTGGGTTCTCGGCTTGAATGACTATGATTTTTTTGGCTGAGTTTATCAGTTCTCGGGCTTTATCGTACATTTAAAATGACCTTCTTCCTTCAAGAGCGTGTGCAAGCGTTATTTGTCCTGCATATTCCAGGTCAACTCCAACCGGAATCCCACGTGCTAGTCTAGTTAATTTTATATTAAGGCCGGCATCAACAATATGTCTTTGCAGAAATAAGGCAGTCGATTCACCTTCGACACTAGCATTGGTTGCGATAATAACCTCTTCTACTGAGTCTTTTACTATTCGCTCAATCAGCTCAGGTATATGCAACTGTTCTGGGCCGACACCATCAATTGGGCTAATTGCGCCACCTAATACATGGTATGTCCCGTTGAACTGTCCTGTGCGTTCAAGGGCAATAATATCAAGTGGTTCTTCAACGACTGCAACGAGTTTCTTATCACGGGTTGGGTCGCTATAAAGCGGAGAGACGGTTTCGCTGGCATCGATTAGCGCAAATGTAATTGGGCAATTTTTGACGCCACTATGAAGATTTAGTAGAGAATCTGCTAGTTTTTCGCTAATATGCTTATCGCAGCGCAGCAAAAAATATGCGTAACGTTCGGCAGTACGCGATCCAACGCCAGGCAGATTTCCGAGTTCATCTATGGCGTCTACTAGTGCCGATGGTAATAATTGAGACAAGTCTTTGTCCTATAACCCTAGACTACCCAGGCTGCCCATAAGTGGTTTCATTTTTTCTGCAGCAACTTCCTGAGCCTTAGCAAGACCATCGCGAAGCGCGATTTCTAGCCAGTGTTCAAGCTGTTCAATATCATCGACATCAACGTGTTCAGGGTCTATGGTAATTTTTTTAACTTTTAATTCACCAGTAACTTGGACAACTACTGCGCCATCGCCAGCTTCTACTTCAATAATTTCTTTTTTAAGTTCGTTTTGGGCTTTTCGTAAATTATTCATCATTTTTACTTGGTCGAATGCCATTGTCTATACTCCTTTATATGAAATGTATTACTTACTAGTATACTTTACTCTGTTATTTTTTTATATACGTAAAATCTATCGCTGTTATCACGTGTAGTTGTGGTAATGATTTGGCTAATTTCATAACCGTTAAATACTTGCACCGCATCATGAGTCGAAATGAAAGTATCGCTCGTAGGTGCCGTCGATATGCTTATTTTTTTATTGTATTTTGATATCACCTGATAAAAAGCCAATTCATTATTAGAAACTACAATATTTTTAGTGCCTTTTGGAATTAACCGAAGATCGTTCGAAAAATTAGGCACGATATTTGGGTTATATCTATAACCGTAAACATATCTGTTAACGCCAGATAAAACCAAAACAGTAACGAGTATTACTATTGGGATTAGACCGCCAATGCGTGCGTAGGGGTTATGGGGGAAGAGATTATACCAGTGCGACAACAAGCCATTTAGACCTGACCCCAGCAATATTACGAGTGGTAAAAATGTGATGCTGGTTAGGTCCGGGTTAATAATGATTACTGGTATTAAACAAAGTGTCCATAAAATTACCACGTAATTTTTAGCTGTTGATCGGTTTTTGATTACAAAATAGGCACCAATAGCAATTAGTAATGACGAACCTAATTCAAAAAAGGGTGTAATAATAGTGACTGCACTAGAGCCCATAAAGCCAAAGTATTGAGTGCTAATTGATGCAAGGTTTGATCCAATATTTGGCCATTTTGCTGGTATGCCAAGTAATGACAAACCTAGAGTTGGATTGTTAATGACGGATAAAATTAATGGAGAAATAAGTATCAGTACAATTACTGAACCAATAATTAGTTCCATAAGTGACAATTGTTTAATCAAATAGCGAAGATGTGGATGTAATATAATTGCGCCCGCGATTACCAAAATTACATAAATACTAAGCGGTGTATATAAACTCAGTGCCGCCATGGCAAAAAATGCGACTATGAATAGATTTCGCAATTTAGTTTGGACTGGGATAAGGCTTGCGATTAAAAGAATCCAAACCGACCAAAACAGATATAGAATGTCTGGTGTACCATTTTGGGCAATGAACAAGAATTGTCCAGTAGTTATGGCAATTAATGATGCCAAAACGGCGATACTTGGCCTAAACCATTGCCTTAGCAGCAGTACCATGCCAATTGCAGATAAAAAAGCTAAAATAATTGATGGCAATTTAATACTTAGAACTGAAACGCCAAATAGAACTAAGCTTATCTTTTGTAATAAATAGTAAGGCAGATTAATGGCGTTAGTTGACCAGAAATCAGTTGCTTTAATTGAACTACTTTTTATTACAGACTGGACTTCATGATTTGAAATACCGCCTGGCAGATACATACCAGCAAAAATCAAGGCTGCTATTAAACCAACAGCAACCAAGCTATAGCCAATTATAAAACGCCAGCGATATATATAAAATTCAGAGATTTTAAACTTGCCCATATTCACCTATGATTATAACACGACGAACCGAGTGAAAGAGAGTTTACTCTCCTTTCAAGAGCGTAGAGGATAATGTAATATATATGCTTGCATAGATATTACATATAAACTCAAGCGATAAGAAAGTTTACTTTCTTATCTGAGGTGAGGAAATGTTATATCAGTAGGATATAACAAGATCTAACTATCGTGCTTACGGTCAATTGACGTAAAGCGCAATCTTTCAGGGTGGAAGTAAAGTTCAACTTTACCGGTTGGTCCGTTACGGTGTTTAGCGATTATTAGATCAGTGATATTCTCTCGTTCGGTCTCTGGATTATAGTACGCCTCGCGGTAGATAAACATAACAATATCGGCGTCTTGTTCGATTGAGCCAGACTCACGCAAATCGGCTAGCTGTGGAATTTGTGGACTTCGTGATTCGACTGATCGAGATAACTGGCTGAGGGCTATGACTGGCACGTTAAGTTCACGTGCGATTAGCTTTAGGCCTCGCGATATCTCACCGACTTCTTGGACACGGTTGCCGTTATCGCGTCCACTACCCTGCATTAACTGTAGGTAATCTATGATGACAAGTCCTAGTGGCTGTTCATGGTTAGCGCGTCGGGCTTTGGTACGCATTTCTAGTACCGACAACCCAGGCGTGTCGTCAATAAAGATTTGGGCCTCAGCCAACTCACCCATCGCTTCTGATAGTTTACTAAAATCGTCGTCAGACAAGTTTCCGGTTCGAATATTCCAAGCATCAACTCCGGAGGCGTCGGCCAGCATACGGTCGACCAGTTGCTCTTTGCTCATCTCTAGGCTAAAGAATAAAACTGGTTGTTTAGCGATAGTGGCAACATTATAAGCCAAGTTAGTGACAAGCGTGGTCTTTCCCATTGCAGGTCTAGCTGCAAGGACAATTAGATCACTTCGCTGCAGGCCAGCGGTCATATTGTCTAAATCATGATATCCAGTTCGCACGCCACGCAACGCACCTTTATTGCGGTGCAATTCTTCCATGCGGTCAAAGCTTTCGGTTAGAATGCTTTCGATGCTAACAATATCTTGTTTTAATGATTGATCGCTGACAGAGAATAATTCTGCCTCAGCTTTTTCGAGTAATTCTTGCGTGGTCGTGTCTTCGTTGTAACCAAGTTCAGATATTTCGCCACTGGCTTTAATAAGTCGGCGGCGGACAGCTTTTTGGGCTACTAATTCGGCATAAGCTTCGGCATGGGCCGAGGTTGGAACGTAATTAGTTAATTCTGTTAGATATGCTGAGCCACCAACGGTGTCTAATTCTTTTTTGCGTTTTAATTCATCTGTTAATGTCAAT